>Ga0197142_1001391_pt1 | contig 22208 bp, 9 predicted proteins | sample GBS60_MetaG_FD_148614 | JGI IMG/M metagenome (GOLD analysis project Ga0197142, IMG submission 148614) | Sediment microbial communities from Great Boiling Springs, Gerlach, Nevada, United States - GBS 60_MetaG | ecosystem: Environmental > Aquatic > Thermal springs > Hot (42-90C) > Sediment... | reverse complement strand
GCCCCATTCCGGGCAGTTCCGCCCTAGAACCGACTCCCACCCGTCCGACACCCACTTTGAACATGGGAGTTTTGATATATCTATTTATTCTGCAAAGAGTTAGATAAAGCAAATTTCCGGACACCCTAAATTATGTGGGTCTATATAGGTGAAGTGTAATTTACTTCCAACGGGAAGAGTCGAAATACCAAAATACCATAAAGTCCTCCTGCTGAACTTGATTTTATAGCGAAATGCTAGCTTAGAACTCGAAAGGACCCTGCTAAAGGAGTCTGTGGATGGTAAAAGTTTTTATTGGTTGGAAAGCCCGTGGCCGGATGCGACGTAGCTGCGTAGGTAGCTTGGTGGTGTTTTGGATGGTTTTAAGTTGTCTGGGGGCAGAAGTAAGCCAGGGGGGCGTCTTGCCGCGGGTATCACGATTGCATTTGAACCGGCTGCTGAAAGCGCAGGAGGCGGTTCAGCAGGGTCGGCTGGCTGAGGCGATCCCGATCTTCGAGCAGTTGTTGACCGCGCCGGAGAGCGGATATGTCCCCGTAGAAGGGGCGGAGGGGCTTTATGTGCCGTTGAAGCAGGCGGCAGCCATGATGTTGCAGTCCTTGCCGCCGGAAGGGCGGGCGATGTTCGAGGCGTGGTGTGCGGGTCGTGCCGCCCGCCGATTGGCCGACGCCCTCACGCACCGAGACCGGCAGGAACTGCTTCGGATCGTGCAAGATTATCCTGGCACGGGCATATCGGCCCAGGCGGCTTTGCTGTTGGCAATGGATGCGTGGGCCCGGGGCTTGGCAGAACAAGCCCTCTATTGGGGCCAGAAGGTGCTGAGTTACCCGATAGGGGATCGGAGTTTGCAATCGCAGGCTTGGTTATTGATAGGTGTGAGCCATCAGCGGGCGGGACGGTTGGCGGAAGCCCGGCAGGCGATCCAACAGGCCTTAGCCCTATCGCCGCAGGGGCAGGTGCGGATCGGGGGTCAAGTGGTGGCCAAGGACAAGGCCCTGCAGGAGCTGATCGAGGGGTTGGCGGCTGGGGGGTCGGAGCGGCAGCCGTCGGCAGCGGGCGTTCAATCGCCGAGCCCCCCGCAGGGCGATTGGCCGATTGTTCGGGGCGATGCCAGTCGGAACAAATCGGCTGACCACTGGCCAGGCCGAGCGGATACCCTCCTCTGGGATTTGGACCTTGAAGAACAGGAAGAAATAAAAAATATTACCGAAACGATGGGCAGGATGGGCGTCGGGGGGCCTTTTGGCGTCTTTTCCACGCCGATTCCTGCATCGCAGCCGATTGGGGTGGGGCGGTTGGCTTTGGTGCGGCTGCCTTTCCGGTTGGTCGCCATCGACGTGCTCACCGGGCGACAACAGTGGGAATACCCCTGGGGTGGAGATGCTCAGGGGCTGCCCCGCATTCGTCCGCCGGTAGGCGGAAAAATCATTTTTGCAGCCGCTGCCCCTCGGGGATATCTGATTTCCCAACGGATTTTTGATGATTCTTTGTATGGGCAGATGGCCGCTTCAGGAAATCGGCTGTTTATCGTGGACATTGCCGGAGAAGTCCGAGAGGTGATCCAATCGCCATTTCCAGCGGCGCTGCCGTCCTCGCCTGGAATGCGGACGAATCATAATCGGTTGGTGTGCCTGGATATAGCTAAAGAGGGCAAAGTGCTTTGGATGGTGGGCGGACGGAGCGGCGAGGACGAGCCGGCCTTAGCAGGGGCGTTTTTCCTGGGTCCCCCGTTGCCGCTGGAAGGAAGGCTGTATGTGTTGGTCGAGCAACAGCAGCAGATTTTTGTAGCGGCTTTGGCAGAACAGACCGGGCAGCTTCTGTGGCTATTGCCGATTGCGGCGCCGGAACGTGGGATAGCCTGGGAGCCACGCCGCCGATTGGCCGGTGCGCCGCCTTCGTATGCCAACGGCGTGCTGATCTGCCCGACGTCCGGCGGGGCGATTGTGGCCGTCGATCCGTGGCAACCGGCCGTCCTGTGGGCTTATGAAAATCCCTTGGCCGACAGCGTCGAGAGGCGTCTGATGGCTAACCGCTTATCGATGCTGTTCGATGCGGAACATATTTCCATTGATTCTAACGTCCTTCTTGTGGACAATTATGTCCTGACCGCCCCTGTCGAATCGGAAGAAGTGTTCTGTCTGGAGCTTGCCAGTGGGCGGCTCTGTTGGCGGCGGAACATCAGGCATTTTCGTTTTCTGGCTGGTGTAGCCGAAGGGGTAGTCCTGACGGTGGGCAGCCGGACGGTGAATGGTTGGCAATTACGCAGCGGCAAACCCGCCTGGGACGACATCAACCTCCCGCTGCCCGATGGGTTCTTTTTGGCCGGGCGCGGCTTCCGAAAAGGCCGTACGTACTACTTGCCCATTTTCAAACAGACGCAATCCGAACTGCTGGCCATTGATATTCCCACCGGACGATTTGAACAGCGTCTGGCCCTGCCGACGGAAAAACGCATTGGCAACGTAACGCCGATGGGCTGTGGGATTGTTTCTTTCTCTCACGACGGCCTCCAGGCCTTCGGAGCGACGGAAAACCGATAACCCAAACGCAGCGTGGGCCGGTTGTCGTCGCTGTCGGCTTCGCCGTCGGGCGGCCCGGCTGCGGAAAACCGATCGACAAAGCGTACCGTACCTCAGAGCCCCTGGCGAGGTGGGGCAGGGGCCTTTACTGGCAAGCCTTCTCGCTGTTCTGCCGTGCCGCGCCCGCGGCAGACGGATATAATCGGTTTTGTTGGCGAAGCGGCTAAAAGGGCTTAGAATTGCACAAATAGAGGGATTGGTTCTGGTGGACTGGTAGTGGGCGTTTTTGAAAGGAGCCAAAGCATGCGAAGGGCCAAATGGGTACTAGCAATGGCAGTCGTGGTAGGGTTGCTGGGGCTATGGGGAACCCAGGGGGAACCGTGGGGTGTTTGGGCGTCGGAGCCGGCTGCTTCCGGCCAAGCCGAGGCCCAACCGACCGACAACTCGGCCCCCGAGCAGCCATCCCAACCGGCCGAACAGGCGGGAAAACCTATTTCCTCGGAACCCGCCAAGCAGTCGGCCCCGGCGGTGAGTCCGGAAGAGTTGGAGAAACTTGTTCAGCAATTGGATGCGGATGCGTTTTCGGATCGGCAGGCGGCCAGCCAGCGATTGGCCGAGCTGGGCCGGGCCGCCATCGACGCCCTGGTCCGAGCGGCTACCAGTGAAAGCCTGGAAGCCAATCTCCGGGCCTTGGATATTTTGAAAAAACACTTGGAATCGCAGGATCAGGAGCTATCGAAGTCGGCCAAGGAGGCCTTGGAGAAGATTGCCGCTGGTCCCCGGGCGCCGTCGGCTCGTCGGGCCAGGGACATCCTGAAAGCCTATGAAGAACGAGTACGACAGGAAACATTCCAGCAGCAGGGCTTCAACGTCCCGGGCGCCCGAATTCAAGTGATGGGCCAGGCGCAGGTGATTATCGGCCAAGGGGTGCGGCAGATGCAGATAATCAACAACACCAAAACTATCGAGGGCGAAGATAAAGAAGGTAAGTTTCGCATCGTCGAAGACCCTAAGGAAGGCATCACCGTCGAACTGACACGCACCAAAGACGGCAAAGAAGTTACCGAAAAGTTCCAGGCCAAAAACGCCGAGGAACTCCAGAAAAAACATCCCCTGGCCTACGAGGTATATAAACGCCACAGTCAACCCGGCGGCATGATAATCCAGGCCGCACCCCCCGTTTTGCCTCCCGTGCCCGCCGCTCCACAGCAGCCCCCGCGGAGGAACCCTGTGGAGATGGCTGTTCGACTCCTCCAAACGAGTATTTCTCAAGTGGATCGCCTGGTAACCGACGAGGCCATCAAAGATAGTTCCCCCCAGGCCCTGGAAGACCTGAAGAAGAAAGCCGAAGAGGCCTGCCAGACCCTCGAAAAACTCCAGCGACGCCTCCAAGAGGCCATCGAGCAAAAGGCCAAGGAGGATAAATCCCAACAAGAACAAAAACCCCAGGAAGAAAAAACCCAGTAACACTTTCTTGAGCTTCGCAAATCTAGAGACACGAAATTCCCTGGTATTTGGTGGCCACGTTGGTGTCCCTTGGTTTTGCGAAGACCAATAGAGCCTATCCCCAAATCAGGCGGGGCAAGGTGAGCGGGAGTTAGCCTGGCTCCTGAAATCTCCCTGCTTTGCAGGTGCGGCCAGCCAGTATTTTGGGACAGACTCTTCCCCGAATAAAGCAACTCGGCTGTCCCCCCGGCGGGCTAAACTTGCCGTGGCATTCTCGCGAAAGCGGGAATCCAAGAAAGCCAGGAGGGCCTATTGCCTGGGTCTCCGCTTGGGTGGGAATATGCCTGGATTCCTGCTTGCGCAGGAATGACACGTAGAGGCTCTCCCGAAATTGCCAAATCTGGGTGTTGGCAACCAACCGAAGTTCGCCATCCAGTTGCTAAAACCCTACAAAAACAGGGGTTTTCCGATATCCTCTTGCTGCAGGCTGGAACCGCTCGGACAGGGCAAAACAAATTTTCGGGATAGCCTCTTAGCCCCCTGCATTCGGTTAAAAATTCCATTTTGTCCAGACGGGCTTGGATACGGTTTCTTAGCGGACGGTTCGTCCAAGGAAATGCCAGTGCCATGCCCATTGGCGGAAAGGGCGTCAAAGGTATCCATTGGTATTGGCCCATGGTGTGACAATTATCCTGATATGCAAAATCGAACAGTTTTCCAAGAGGTGTTCTGGCCGGAGCTCGGGTGGGCCGGTTTTCTGAGGATGCTGGCTCTGGGATGCTTGCTGGCTGTCCCCGTGGGCAGCATCGGGGCGGGGGGGCTGCCCAGGCCAGATCGGCAATGGCTGGTTCGGCTTCAGCAGGTCCGGCAGCAGATCGCCGACGGCCGGATTGCCGAGGCGGCGCCGGGATTGCAGCAAATATTGACGAGCGGACAAACGGGCTATGCGCCGGTGGAGGACCAGGATGGATTACTTTTGCCGTTGACGCGGGCTGCCGCTTTGCTCATTGAGTCCTTGCCGTCGGAAGATCGAGCTGTCTGGGAGACCTGGTGTGCCGGGGGGGCGGCCGGGCAATTGGCAGAAGTCGTGCAGCACCGGGACCTGTCTGCCCTGCGGGCGGTGGTCGATCAATATCCAGGTACCCGGTTTGCCGCCGAAGCCGCCCTGCTGCTAGCCTCCGATGCTTGGGACCGCCGCCAATGGCCCGAGGCGATCCGCTGGGCGGAACGGGTAGTGTCGATGGCCGCTGCCACGACGGCCATGAAACAACAAGCTCTGTTGATAGCCGGCAGTGCCCATCTGCGCCGGGGTCAGGAGGCCCAAGCCCGGCAGTGCTTTGGCCAGCTTCTGGCGTTGGGTCCTGTCGAGGGGCTTCGGATCGGCGGCCAGCCGGCCCCTCTGGGGGATGCTTCGGCGGATGCCAGCGTGGATCGGCTGATCGAACTGCTGCGCCCCCCCCAGGCGCAACAACCGCAAGCAGACAAAGAATCTCACCCTGGGAAATGCCCCGGTTGGCCGATGTTTCGGGGCGATCCGGCCCGAAACGCTTCCGTCTGCTGGACCGCCTCAATAGGACGCCTCCGCTGGCGTTTGGAGATGGAAGGCGTGTCCGAGATAGAAGGATTACCGGCCCGGCACGCTTTTGGCAGCGAGCGAGGCCTTCGCTTTTTTACCGCAGGCCACCAGCCGTCCATCCAACCGATTCTGGTCGAGGATCTGGCCTTGGTGCGGTTGCCCACCCGCCTGGTAGTAGTGGATTTATGGACCGGCCGTCAACGATGGGAGTATCCTCGGGGCGGCGATCCGGCTTTTCAGCAAATCCAGGGTGAGCGTGCCATGCCCGACGGCCCGGTGCTTCGGGTTTATTCCCCCCAGGCGCAACTGACCCGACAAAGGCTTTTCGAAGACGCCCCGTATGGACAAATGACGGTACATGAAAACCGATTATTTCTTCTGGATGAGCTGGGGTTAGTCGGCTCGATTTTAGCCCGGATTGTTCCCCAGCAACCATCGGAGGAGGGAACTACTGCGAAGGCTCTCTGGTCGAGTCGGCACAATCGGCTCATTTGTTTCGACCTTCGTAAAGAAGGCAAACTGCTCTGGTCGGTAGGCGGGGCAAGCGGGGAAGATGAACCCGCTCTGGCAGGAGTCTTTTTCCTGGGACCCCCGTTGCCGCTGGAAGACCGGCTGTTTGTCCTGCTGGAAAAAGCGAACCAGCTCCATCTGGCCGCCTTGGCGGAAACCAACGGCCAACTGCTCTGGTCTATGCCGATTGCCGTACCTGACCGACCGATCACGCAGGATCTGCTGCGGCGAGTGGCTGGGGCGATGCTCTCTTATGCCGACGGTGTGCTGATCTGCCCTACCTTGGCCGGAGCCATCCTCGCCGTGGATCCTTGGACCCGAAACGTTCTGTGGGCTTACGAAATCCCAGGGGCAGAAGCATATTTGGGCAGTCGGCGAATCAACATGCTGAAAACCCTCGGCGCTATGCAACCGGTTCACCAAAGCAAGGAACATTTTTCTATTGATAATATTGCTATCCTTGCTGAGGGATACGTGGTGATAGCGCCGCTGGAATCGGACCAGATGTTCTGCCTGGAACTACAAACCGGTCGGCCATGCTGGAAAAAGAGGCTGGAAGATTTTCGCTATGTCGCAGGGGTCGCTAAGGGGGTGGTTTTGGCGGTGGGCAGTCAATCCCTCAGCGGCTGGGACCTCCGCACTGGCAAACCCGCCTGGCAGGAAGAATCCCTCCCGTTGCCGGAAGGTTTCACCACCGCAGGCCGGGGATTCCGGCAACAGAACCGGTACTGGCTGCCCATCGTCAAAGGAGAAGAGTCGGCCATCCTGGTCGTAGATATTCCCACCGGCCGAGTGGAAGAACGGCTGACCCTTCCGACTAAAACCCGGATTGGCAACCTGGCTGCGGCCGGGCAAACACTTATCTTTGTCTCCTCCGAAGGGGTAGAAGCTTTCGGCCCAGAAAAGCCGTAGGGGGCCGGCCTGGCCCGAAAGCTGGGGGGCATTCTGTAGCGAACCTTGACCCCCCAGTCCATAGGAGCCTATGGGCCTGACGCAAAAGGGTCCGATGGGCCGGGGGAAATGGCTAGGGTGAGCCGATGGATTCTGAGGCATCGGCCGGGCCGGAAAAGCACAGTCTGCCCTCCCCGGCCGACATGGTGAAAAAATAATAACATTTTAGCGGAATGAAGCCAATCGCCTCTCCCCTGGCGGGAGAGGCCGGCGGTACCTTCGGTACCGCCGGGTGAGGGGGATTTCGGTGGCATAAGGAGCCAGGACTGCTGCTTACGCAGCAGTGACACATTGGCCCCCTCCATTCGGTTAAAATGTTACAAAAAATCCTTCTTCGGTTGGACTTGCTTTTCGGACGTCCCAAGGTCGTTGGCGACCTTGCTGCCCTTGCCCGCTTGCGCAAAAGAGCACCCCAGCCTTCTAAAACCGCATTTTTTATTTTAGACTATAGCGTTTCTGGCCAGGAAGGGAAGCCTTCGACGAGCTGGTTGCGTTGCAATGTCTGGGCCACAATAGGTAGAGTGCCTACGCAGATGCAACGCAAGCAGTAGTGGTTTGCAGGCCACAACGCAACCGGCTCGCCTTCGACTCATCAGTAACCCACCGACATGAACGGGGGTACGTCCGTTTTGGGCTATGGCATGGGCCGAAGGAAGTATCTCTTCGTGCCAATCCGAAAGCCCCGAAAAAAGCGCATGGGCGGGAGGCCCAGCCGCTAAACAAGGTGGTCAAACGTCTCCGCTGCGGGTAGGTTCCTCCCCTGGGCGGAACAGTCTCTGCAAGGAGAAAACCAAGGGTGGATACGCAGACGCTGAGAAGCTATTTGGAAGTGTGCCAGCGGGCGGCTCAGGCCGGAGGCCGCGTACTGCTGGAAAAGATGGGCAAAGTCCAAAGTCGGGAAAAAAGCCCCCGAGATCTGGTCAGCGAAGCCGATCTGGCTGCTCAGGAAGCCATTTGCCAGGTCATTGGGGAGGCTTTCCCAGGCGATCCGATTTTAGGCGAAGAGAGTGAGTCGGCCGGCTGGGTGGAGATGGCTCAAGGGATTCGCTGGCTGGTCGATCCGCTGGACGGCACGACCAATTACATTCACGGGGTGCCGCATTTTGCGGTTTCCGTAGCGGTGGAAGAAAAGGGGGAAGTGGTAGCAGGAGCGATATGGGACCCGATTCATGGAGATTTATACACGGCAAGCCGAGGGGGCGGGGCCTGGCTAAACGGCCGTCGGCTGCAGACCAGCCAGGTCCAGCAGCTTGGTGGGGCCATTGCCGCGGCCGGTTTCCCCCCAAGGGTACAGGAAGACTCCCCCGATCTGGTGGTCTTTTTGGAGGCGCTCAAGCACTGTCAAACCGTTCGTCGTACCGGTTCAACAGCCCTGAATCTAGGATATTTGGCCGCCGGGTGGTTTGATCTTTTTTGGTCCTTTTCCACCAACATTTGGGATATTGCGGCGGGGGTGCTCCTGGTTCAGGAGGCCGGGGGGGTAATAAGCAACCCCCATGGGGGGCCTTTGGAACTGCATGCCGGGCAGTTCCTCGCATCTGCCAATCCCACCTTGCATCAACAACTATGCCAATTGGTCCGGCAAACCAAGGCGACCCCCCCTTCAGGGTAAAATCAAATAACCTGTTGTGGGTATTTGGAAATAGTTCTGGTAACCGTTCACAGGGTGTGCAACTCGATTACAGGGCTGGAGGGACCTGCTTGTCAGGTCCGGCCACGGGCACGACAAGTGGGCCCCTCCCGTGGCACTGCATGGGGGGCTTGGCAGCGGCAAGCACCCTGTGAACGGTTACTAGTTCTGAGAGGCTGTCCCGAAAATCCGTTTTCCCCTGTCCGAGCGGTTCCAGCCTGGAGCCAGAGGATAACGGAAAACCCCTGTTTTTGTAGGGTTTTAGCAACTGGATGGCAAACCTCGGTTGGTTGCCAACACCCAGATTTGGCAATATCGGGACAGCCTCTGAGTTCGAGTTTTGCCATTTTGGGGGGCCTCCCATAGGAAAAATGTCCTTACTCTTTACTCTTTGTAAATCTTGGAGTTAGGGAAAATACCTGGATAAATGGGCTTTGGCTTGTAACTGTCGGAAATACAAAGACTTAAGGAAAATGGCAAAAGTCGAGCTGAGAGGTAGTCCCGAAGTCGGCTCTGGTCGATAGGGGTGCCGGTGCGCTTCCCAACAGTGCTGCTTTTCCCAAACCACCATTTTGTTGGGGCTTTTTCGAGAGTTGACGGCTGCCGTCTGGCCGTCCATCCGGCTAAAAAAGGAGTTTTGTCTCAGCCTCCTAAGTTGGCTGGTCTTGTTTTTACCTATTTTGAGTGACTTTGCATCCCCCATATTTATGGGGAAAGTTTGCTTCTCCCCCTCCGCCACATTTTCTTTCCAAAACCAACGGCAGGCGCTTTATCCTCCAGGCTGTTGTGAGTACACTAATTAAAGAGGAAGGAAACCTTGTCTCATCGGAGGCCTAATTCTAGGCCGCTTTTGGGGGCAGAAGAAAGGCTGAGCAGCACTCTGGCCGAAATGGTGGAAGGAGCGGGAGATTGGCTTGGGGAGAGTCTAGACGAATCGTCGGGGCCGTGTGGCTGGTCTGGGCGGCGGTGGTGTTGTGGGGGGTGCGCCCCCTGTGCGCCCAGCCGATGCCCTGGCCGGCGGATTTGGCCGAAGAACCCAAGCCAGCCGGTTCGTCCGAGGAACAACCCCCCGCACCGTCGCCCCCTGCCGAAAGTCCGGCCGCCAAACCGGCATCTCCGCCTGGAGCCGAACCGGCGGCCCCTCCCTCCAAGGAAATCCGAGAACTGAAACCTTCGCTTTATTATCTGAAAGACAAGCAGGGCAATCTCCAGCCGGTCCCCGGTTTTACCCTGGAAGAGTTCCGGGAACTGTATGAGCTAAAGCACTTGTTGGAGGAGAAGGCCCAGCCGCCCGGATATAGTGTGCAGTCTTTGGACATCCAGGGAGAAGTCCGAGGCGCCCGAGCGGAACTGAGCATAGAGGTTCGGGTCTCGGTTCGGGAGACGCCGGTCCGGATTCCTCTGCGGCTGGAGGGGCTAGTGATTCGGAAGTTTGAGGGGGTTCCGGAGCCTCCCGGCAGCGAGCCGACCGGGTTACAGTCGCAGACGGCGGTCCCGGAAACCAAACCGGATTCGTCGGAGGCCAAGTCTGCGTCCTCTGCATCCTCCCCCCCTTCTCAACAGAGCGCGGAAGAATCTCCCGAACCGAAACCGAAAGGTCCCCCCCAGGAAGGCAGTGCGGAAACCTCGGGGGCCAAAAGCCGGGAGGCCAAAACAGAGTATCTTCTCCAGTGGGAAGAGGGGGAGGGATATGGGGTTTGGATTTTGGGGGCTCCGGAGTGGAGGCATCGGCTTCGGTTTCAAGGGGCGGCGGCGATCCAGCAGGTGGGGCAGCAGAGTCGGCTCCGATTTCGATGTGTGCGTGCTCCGGTATCTCAGATGAAACTACGTCTGCCTGGGCAAGGGCTGAAAGTGGAGGCTTCTGACCCGGCCGCCCTGGTGGAGATGGTATCGGTGTCGGAGTCGGCCAGCCAACTGAAGCTGGAGGGTTTCGGCGGGAATGTGGAATTGGTTTGGTATCCGGAGAGCAATCTTCCGGTAGCCTCGGTTAGTGCATTGGATGTTACCGGCGAAGCGGTAGCCCGACTGGAAGGAGAGAAGATCGTTACACAGACCAATTTGTTTATCAAAGTGTTAGGGCAACCATGTCATGAGGTGGATATCCGTTTGCCTGATGGCGTAAAGCTGCACCCGATCAGCCAACCTGGTTGCACCTACACGCAGGAAACCTCGGATCGAATCAAACTGCATTTTTTGGAAAAGGCGTCGGAGCATCGGGTCCGGTTGGAATGGGAGCAAAGGCCGGGCAACCGGGCTGGGGAAAACTGGCTGGAATTGGGGGGCCTGGAGGTACTCGGAGCGGTGAAGCATCGGGGCTATATCGCCGTCTGGGGACCGGGGCGGGGGCATCTGTTATGGCGGGCTTCTGCCTCCGTGCGTCAAACAGAACAATTACCGCCCAGTCTTTTGGGGGAAGGATTGCTCGCCGGATTTGAATACACCAGTCAGCCCTATTCTTTGCAGGTCCGCCTGGTCAGCCAACAGGTGCGGGTGTCGGTGGAGCCGGAATATCGGCTCTGGGTCAGCGCCCGGGAAGTAAAACTGGAAGGCTTCCTGAAATATACGATTCGTGGGGGCAAAGTACAAGGCCTCCGGGTGGAAATGCCGGGTTGGGAGTTGGAAGAACTCAGCCCGGAGGAGGTGGTAGGCGAGGGAGTTTTGCAGGCGGATAACCACGTGGTGGAAATTCCCTTGAAACAGCCCACTGGCGGCCATCTGGATATGCGGTTGGCAGCCCGGCGAGCCATTCTGGCAGGGACCAAACAATTAGTACTGCCTTTGCCGCAGGGTTGGCAGGTGCTCTGGCCGCCTGGAGGAACGGTTTCGTTGTTGCCCGCCTCGGTGGTAGTGATTCCGGAAGACAATGTGGAGCTAAGGCCGGACGAAAAGCAGATGTCGGGGTGGGTGCGGCAAGGGGCGCCCAATCTGAGCGGGTTGCCGAAACGCCAGCAGCCGATCCTGGCCTACCGGGCCGAATCCGGCGCTGGCGTTTTTGCGGCGGGGCTGCGGGTGCATGAACGGCAAGTACGAGTGGCAGGAGCCGCTCAGATTCTGGTGGACGAAGAGGGGGTGCAGGTGGAGCAGAAACTTTCGTACACCATCGCTTATGAAATGCTCGGCGCCCTGACGGTTTGGGCGCCGCCAGCCGTCGCTCCGGAGAGCTTGGAGGTGCTGGTGGATGCTCAGCCGGCCTCTGCGGCGCCGATTTCTGCGTTGGCCAAAAGGCCGGAAGATGTCGGGCCGGTGCAACTGGCCATTCCGCTGCCCCAGCCTCGGATAGGCTCTTGTGATCTGAGCGTCCGGTATCGGCTGAAGTCGGAGAAACTCCCGGTCAATCAAACTCAACTGCGCAGTGTTCCTTTGGTGGTTCCGGCAGAGGGAGAGTGGCTGGGGTGGCGGGTCACCGTGGCCATTCAAGAAGGCTTGCAGGTGAACATTCGGAGCGACCGATGGAAAGAGTTGGAATCCCTTGCAGAACCTCCAGGGCCGCTGCGCCGGTTGTTGGTCGGCTGTACAGAACCGGCATCCGAGCTACCTCTGGGCGTATATCGGGAGTCAGCAGACCTTGGTCGGCCGCTGCGGATCAGTCGGGCCTTCGTACAAACCTGGTGGACTCGTTCCGGGCGGGAGGACCGGGCGATATATCGGCTTAGCGGCAGCAGGCGGGAGTTTGCAATTCGGCTTCCTGAAGGCGCCAATGCGGAGGAAGTGGCCGTTTGGGTCAACGGACAGCCCGCTCCGATTCAAGTGGAATCGGGTGGTCGGCTGGTGGTTGCTTTACCCCCGGCGACCGAAGAATGGGTGGTGGAACTGGCGTACCATTTTGAAGAGTTTCGGCCGCCTCGGGGGTTGTTGCAGGTCGGATTTCCTCAGCCGGAACCGCTGGTCTGGATGGAGCGGTGCTATTGGATGGGTCATTTGCCGAGAGATGAACACCTGTTGTTGAATCCCCGGGGTTTCGTTCCGGAATACCAATGGCGATGGAATGGCTGGTCATGGGGAAGAGTGCCCCGATGGACGCCCGCCGATCTGGAGGTCTGGGCAGGCGCCCGACCTGCCGGTCTAAACCCCGAAGGGCTGAATACCTATTTGTTCAGCACCATTGGCCGCCTGGAAACAGCTTCCATCTATACGGTGGGCCGGTCGGTCCTGGTTCTGACTGCTTCCTTGGCGGCCCTGGGGCTTGGGCTTTTGGTGATTTATGTACGGGCTCTTCGCCACCCGGTCTGGATTCTGGGGGCGGGGATTGGCCTGGGTGCATCGGCCCTCCTTTGGCCAGAACAGACGGTCTTAGGGATTCAGGCGGCCGTGTTGGGGGTGATCTTGGCGGTGGTGGCGGCGATGCTGCAGCGGAGGATAGCGGCCCGACAGATGGGGACCGCTCACATCGCCGCCGGTCTGTTGGATCAAGAATCCACGCAACGTCAGTATCTGCCCCCGCCGCCGGCAACTACGGGTTCCGCACACTTGAGGCCTCCGGTGTCGGCTTCTACGGCTTCTCCGGATATTGCTTCGTGAGTTTGGCATGACTGTATGGCCTTTTTGTTTTGATGAACTGAGGATTTCTTTCCAGGGGCCACTCCCTCCTGCCGTGCCCGGCGCCCAGTGGTATAGAGGAGAACATCGGCATATCCGGCAGGAACCGGACAGATACGTTTGTTTTCGGATTGGCTCGGTAAACGCCACAGGGAGGGTTCGGTTTTTGCGGTCGGCCTCGAAGGGCGCCGATCCTGCCGGAGACGGTATTTTCCAGCTATATGGGTTCTGGCCTACTGCTTGGGCCGTTCCAAAATCCGTCCAATTCAGGTTCGGCAAAGATGGGACCTCGCTTATTTATGTTTTTTTGTTTATCATGTTCTGGTTAGGCCTCTGGCACAACGTTGGTTTTACTGCCGAAGAGAAGGGTCCTGGGCAGCCTGGGGCCACCGGATCGGGAAAAACGGTTCCGGCGGAGGTACGATTTCTTCGGGTCTATGCCCCGGCCGACCGGGTGGAGCAGTGGCCTTGGGGAGAAATGAAGTATGTGCCGGTGGAGGGGGCGGAATTTGAACGATTGATTCGGCATGGCGAGCAATCGGTTGCTGGGCCAACGGCGCAACCGAGGATTTCCTGGGGGAAATGTCGGGCGGCATTTTCAGAACCGGACGTGCTGGAAGGGGAGTGTATATTGGACATATATGCATCGGACCAGCAACCCCGGGTGCTTCGCTGGCCGAAGTGTCCCTTAGCGATTCGCACGGCTGCCTGGGTCGATGCGGAAGGTAAGGCGTTGGAACCTGCTTCGGTGGGGCTGAGCGAATCAGGGCAAACGGAATTGGCAGCCTCCCGGAGCGGCCGGCTCCGGTTGGAGTGGTCTTTACAAGGCCGTCAGGAGGGCGCCGGCGTCCGGTTCGATCTGTGGTTGCCGCCTTCTCCGCATACGGAACTTCGGCTAGAAGTGCCGGAAAGTCTCCGGCCGGTTCTGCCTGGGGCGTTGATCCGTTTGCATGAGCCGCCCCCTGCACCAGGCCGAAAAATCTGGCTCTTGGAGTGGAGCGGGCAAATAGGAGGACCTTTGCAATTGACGCCGGAAGAAGACCCCAGCCCTTCGGCGAAGATGTTGGTCCACCAGGACACTCAATATACTCTGTTGCCGGAAGGTTTGGAGGGAGTAGCGCTGTTTGCCATCCAAGCCCTGGGGGAACCGGTCTGTGAAGTTTCGTTTCTGGTAGAGGCAGGTTTAGAAGTAACGGCCGTCAGATGGGCAGACCAAAACCTCTCTTGGCGATGGGATGCTCGTGCAGCGGCCGGACTACGCCGGTTGTGGGTCCTATTGCCCCAGCCAATTCACAAAGAAGTTCAGACGGTGCGGGTGGAGGTGGTCGGGCCAGTGGTATTAGCGGCATCGTGGCCATTGCCCCGGATTCGGCTGGAGGGTGCGATTTGGCAACAGGGCACATGGTCGCTTCGGATAGGAAGCGGCCTGGAGGTGCAACGGCTCGCTTACAGCCATTGCCAACAATCGAAAGCCGCTTTGGAGGGCGCCGAGCTTGGTCCAGGGGAAGAACATTTCGAGTTTCAAGCCTACAGTCCGGATGCCGCCGTGGAGGTGGTCCTTGCCAGGAGGGAGCCGGTAGCTCAATTCGATCTGGGCACGGTGGTGATCTTCAGCGAGCGGCAGATTAACGCTCGGATTCGGGCCAGGGTTCGGGCCGATGCAGGGGAACATTTTGTGCTGCAAGCTCAGGTGGGACGGCGTTGGCTCATCGACGCCGTCGAAGCCGATCCGGACGCCCAAGTGGAAGATTGGACAGTGGACTCGGCCAATCAACGGCTGACGATTCGGCTGGCTCGGCCGGTAACTGCTCAGCGACCGGTGAATTTGCAGATCGTAGGCCGTCGGCTCCAGAGTCCGGTAGGTCGGACCTGGCGCACCGAGGACTTATTGCCGGTGCGATTTACCGGTCTCCGAGAGGGAAAACATCTTGTAGCGCTTTCTTCTCCGGATGTTTCTTATGAGTTGATCTGTTTGAGGCCGGAACCTGCTGTGCTGGTGAATCCTCGGCAACTGGAACCGGCCGAGTGGGAACTGGTGGACAAACTATCGGAAGGTCTTTTCTTTTGGGCCAGCCCCCAGAACCAGCCGCTCCAATGGCTTCTTCGACCTCGGATTGCCCAGTATCGGGCGAAAATTCAGGTGGATGTGGTCGCCACGGCCAAATCGGTTTCGGAACGGTATCGAATGGAATGTATCCCCGAAGGATCGCGCGTCGAGCGGGTGGTGATTATTTTTTCTCATGCCCGGGCGGAACCGCTCCAGTGGACCATCAGCGGGGATGCCGAGCACCAATGGACGGTGCGTCGGTTGACGGAAAACGATCTGCCCTCAGATCAATGGCCTTCCGAGGGAGAAGCTTGGGAAATTCAGTTTCGTCCCTCCCGCAGCGGGGCATTTGTCATCCAGGCGCAGCGGAGCACGCCGTTGGGCGACCAGATGCCGGTGGCTTTGGCCGCTCTGCCTCAGGCCGCCCAACAGGAAGCCACGCTGCGGGTCCGGACCGTTGGACCGGGAAGTCCGCAGATAGTCTCTGGTCGGCTTCCGCCGATTCCCCTGGCAGAGGAGGAGGTAGTGCCAGGGACAAGTCAATTAGCTGCTTTCCGATATGAGCCCAAACAAGTGCTTTCGGAAACCCAGGAGTCGGCTCTGCGACTCCATGCTCTGCCCAATGGGCAATCAGGCCGACAAACCTGGGCCTGGCAAGCCCGTTTGGACAGTTGGTTGCAGCCGGATGGCCTAGGCGAACATATTGCCATCTATCGGTTGGCGAACTTCCATCACCATCGCTTGCGACTCCGAATCCCTTGCCAGTCCGGTAGCACGCAGATTAAGGATATTTGGCTGAATGGTCAGCCCGCGCGCTGGCAGGTCCAGCGACCGAGCCAGGAGTCAGCCGAGGTATCGGTTGAATTAGCCGTCAGCCCGGAACGGACCTTATCGACATTAGCGATCTCTTTTCAAACCCGGCAACCGTCTTTCCGTCACGGCGGCACGGTGCTTCCCTGTTGGCCAGACCTGGATGTGCCGGTGCTGAATCGATCCTGGACTCTGTGGCTCCCGCCGGGTTGGCGAGCTCGCTGTCCAAGGCAATATACCCTTTGGGGGGAAGGCAATGCGATCTCTTTGCGGGAACGGTTGTTTGGGATATGGGCCCGGCCTACGGATCGGCAACCGTTTGATCCGTTTGTCCCGGAGCATTGGAAAAGCCTTTTCGGTCAGGATTCTGCCTTCCAACGGGATCGCCAGCAGGCGGAAGCCTTTTTCCGGGCCGTCGGCGTCTTGCTCCGGAGGCCACCCAGCATCTCAGTAGCAGCCTCTGGGCCCAGCCCCTCCTTGGCCGGACAACGCTGGACCTGGGGGGAACTGTTGCAGCAAGAGAGCCTGCGGCAAGTCGGTAAGATGCTGATCGACCGCCAAGGGGTCTGGGAAGCAGGGATCGACCCAGCCAGTCCGGTTAGGACTTCCATGTTCTCCACCCAGGCAACGGAAGACCGGATCGCGCGGGAAGCCTTTTGGCAAGCTCGCTTAGCCTTAGGAATCTACCGGGGAATGATCTTGATTACCAGTCTGGAACGTGCCTCGGGCTGGCCAGGTTGTGCACAAAACTTGGCAGATCCGTTGGTCTGGCGGATTGGGCCAGAAACAGGGGATCAGCTACTAAATTTACGTACCCTAGACACGGAGTCCCGGTGGGTATCCCCGCATACCTGGCAGGAGTCGGCAGAGACGGCTGCCAGTGGGATATCCTGGCCTGGAACGGCACCTTCTGGAGCCACCATGCTCGGCTGGACGTGCTATGCGATGGAGGTTCCGGAGACTTCTGTGGCCGACCAACCACTGGAAATCGAACTTCGGAATGAGGATGTAGACCGGACGTGGTATTGGACCGCTTTTCTGACCGTTGGAGGACTGGCCTTGATGCTGGCCAAGCGACATTGGGGCCGTCTGCTCACGCCCGCCGGGGTCTTAGCAGCCGTAGCTCTGGTGGTGCCGGATAGTTGGGTAGCTCCGGCATCCGGTGCATTTGGGGCCGTCCTGGCCGTGGCGGTCTTTGGACTACTTTGGCCGAGGTCTCAACGGGGCGGTGGAGAAGCTCTCCCTGCGCCTTCTGCACCGGAGCCTACTTTGCCGAATCCTTCCCCAGGAACTTCTTCCAGCCGGGTGATTACTGTGGGGATATGTTGGCTGGCAGCGATCCTGGGGATAGCAGTCGCCCACGGCGCCGAGCCAAGTACCGCCATCGCCCCTTCGGCAGGCGTCAGTCCTCTGTACCGCGTGTTCATTCCTGTGGACGACCAGGAGCAGCCTACCGGCGACCCGTACCAAGTGCCAGAACCTTTTTATCAGTATCTTCGGAGGCGGGCGCAGACGGCGGCGCCGGCGGTTTCCGGATGGCGTCTTCGCCAGGCCCTCTACCGAGCCGAATTCAGTCCCAGCCCCACCACAGGGCGAGGGGAGATACCCCGAGTGAACCTGATGTGGCAGTGGGACTTGGTGGGTAAAGTGTCTCAGATCAGCCTACCGATTCTCCGGCAACAGTTTCCAATAGTTCCGGATACCTGGCTGGTGGAGGGGCAACCGATCGAACCCCAATGGAACGAAGCGGGCACGGTCCTTATATTGCCTATTCCGGTTTCTGCCCCCACGGTCCGGATGGAGGGGCAGATACGGCCTGGGATGGTGGCTCAGGCAGGTTGGCGGGGGATCGAAGCGGTCATTCCCCGGACGCCGCTGGCACGTTTGGAGTTGACCCTTCCGCCCGACGCCCCGGAAGTCCATCTGGAGGGCGCGGTTGGGGTAGTCAAGCAGGTGAACGAACCTAGTCCCCGGCTGGTCGCAGAACTGGGGCCGACAGAGCGTCTATCCGTTCGTTGGCCCGTTCGCTTGCCGACCTCGGCCGAACCCCCGCTTCCGGAATTGGACGAACTGCTTTGGCTTCGAGTCCAGCCGGGAGCCGTGCTCTTGGAGGCACGCTTTCGGATCTCCGGAGGTCCAGGACGAAGTGTACGGCCTGGGCTTCGGCTGATGGTAGAAAATCGCCTCCGGTTGGTCGGGTGGCAGGGGACGGGCAGCGGAGGAGAAGTAACCATCAAGCCCTCCCCCGGCGGCCAAATAGTGGAGTTTCTGTTTCCGTCTTCCCCTCAGGACCAGATGGCGGTTCTGGCGGCACGGTTCCTCCTAACAGATACCACGGGGGTAGGAAATGTGCGCCTGCCGAAGCTGGAACCTTTCGAGGTGCGGGTAGCACGGCGTTGGCTGGCCGTCTCTGTGGATCCTAGCCTCGAATCTCCCCTACCCCAGCCCAATCGACCTCATGCCGTGCCGGTAGAAGAATTCTTGAATCTTTGGGGGTCAGCGGACATGCCGCCTCAGTTTGTGGACAATCTGGCTGCCGTCGGGGCCGGATGGACTTTGGTCTGCCGACCCCGCACCCCCAACAGTTCCGTGGAGCAAACCCTTTGGCTGGGTTATGGGGAGAAAACGGTTCGAGTTTCTTACGAGGCTCGGTTGACCACCACCAGCGGACCCTGCTTCCAGCACCGGCTCCAAACGCCCCCCGATCTGCAAATTGAAACGATTTCCATCCTGCAGGAGAATGCATCCGTGCCGATTCGGTGGGCTCGGACTCCGGATGGTAAACTGAACATATTTTCCTACAAGCCCCTTGTCGGCAGATATGAATTGCACCTGACCGGCTCCTGCCCAAACCTTCTCTCTCACCGTCGGCCTATCCCTTATGTGGAACTGGAAAGCTCGGAAACCGAATGGGCCACCTTGGTCCTTTGCCGACAGCCGGAGGTGATGCTTCGGCTGGTGAAAGCCGAGGGACTAACCGAAATGGAACCCCCGACCAGTACCGAAGGAAAATCCGCTTTAGGCCGGCTGTTCAAAGCGTTTGTCGTCGATCCCCGGCAGATCGCCGACGCAGAGCTGCTGGTCTTGCCAAATCGCCCTCAGGCCACCTGCCAACAGATTACTCTCATCCGGCCGGAAGTCCCGGAATGGCTAGCCGAAGTGGAACTGAATCTCCACGTCCACAAGGGGATGGTGGACGAAATCGTGGTGGAGGCGCCGGCCTGCTGGCCTGGACCTTATAAAACGACTCCTCAGGTAACGGTGTCCACGAAAGAACTGGCCGAAGGACGGCGGGCTCTTGTGCTTCGGCCTCCGGCGCCTGTGGAACAGAGCTATCGGATCCGTATAGCCGGTCCCCTGCGTTGGCCTAAAACCGGCACCCAGGAATTGCCCGCCATCCTCCCGCTTCACATTCCGGTAACCGAACATCAGGTGCTCCTGCCCACCCGGGATCCGTTTCGGCCTCTGGTTTGGCAGACCCAGGGCATGGAAAAAACCGCACGACCCGAACCATTCAATCAGGAACTCCTTAGGCAGGGCCATTGGGAAGCGTATCGGGTGATCGGTGGGCAGTTTACGGCCCGGCTCCAAGCTGGGTCCCAACATGCCCAACCAGAAGTCCGGTTGGCCGATATTCACTTCCGATGGGAAGCCGATGGCGCCTGTTCCGGCAAAGCCCAGTTTTACCTTCTGCCAGGCGGGCAAGACCGTTGTGTACTTTGTTTGCCCCCGGGGTTCCGATTGCTGCATGTGCAGGTGGACAAAAATCCCTCTCCGCCCCTCCTACACCAAGACACCCCACGTTATACTGTTCTGCTAAGTTCTTCGGTGCTCCCCCAGGTGATGGAGGTGAGTTTTTTGGGAAGATTGCCTCCAGGAGTACTGGAAGGCCTCCAGCCGTTCCCTGTCCCATGGATCGAAAATTGGTCGGTGGGCGCCTCGTTATGGACGATTTACTCCCCGGCCAGCTATGAACTGGCCGAACCCGAAGGAGTCGGACGAATCAGCCCATTACGGCTGAATGCGTATCGGCTTCAGACCATAGCCGGTTTGCTAGAAACCACTTGCCGACAAATGCCAGAACCCAGAGAGGACTTTTTGCCGTGGTACTGGGGCTGGCGTGAGCGGTTTTCGGCAATAGTCCGGCAGGTGCAACGAGAACTGACTTTACCCCCGGCCACCGAAGTGCACCGCAGTCTCCGGACCGAACTCCAATCCTTCCAATTGAAACTGACTCAACTGGCCGAATCGCTCGCACTGCCCGAATCTCCGCCTGGAAATACTTCTGCCCCCCCTACATCGGCCGATTTGGCTGCTCCCCCGTTCGAAGGGTTTCGGCCCCATGCTGCTGTTTGCCGGGCTGTCCTGCATGGCCGCTCCCAGGGCCTCCTGCTAACTTATGAACCGAAAAAAAACTCCCGGAGCCTGTGGCGGTGGCTATTCGCTGCCGGAATCCTGGGCGCTACCCTTCTTCTGGCTTGGCTCGGTTCCATACGGTTCCGAGCATCCGCTCTGGCAACATGGCCCCAGATGATCGGCCTTCTAGCAGGAGGAATATGGTGGCTTTGGCTTTGGCCCAGTGTGCTCGGCTTGGGATTGATCCTCCTGACTCTCCTAGCCGGCTTGCCCAAACCCCTCCCCACCGCCCAGAGGTCCCGTTCTCATCGACACCTCTAACAGCGTGTTCCGGTTCCTTTTGGCGGACAGAGATTAGAATGCCTCCCAGAGGTTCCGGAGACGATCTGCGATCCACAGGCGGGGTTCCGGTTGGGGTTGCCCTCCATCCAGATACTCCCGCCAATGTTTCGCATTGCCGCCGAAATCCTGCCCGGTGAGTTCTTTCAGAGCGTGCATAGCGCGTCGTTGCAAGGCCGGATCTCCGTGGATCAAGGCGTATTTGAGTGCGTCTTTGGCTTGGGGGTCTTTGGTCTGTCCTAAAGCCCGCACAGCCGCCAGCCGAACATCCTGGTCCATATCCCCTCGGACCAAGCCAGCCAACAATTCGACCGATTCTGGACCGCCCAGGCGGGCTAGGGCCTCACAGGCGGCAATCCGTACTTCCGGATCCGGATCGGTAACAGCTTGACGGAGCATCTGCAAGGTGGTGGCAGTGGGATACCGGGCCAAGGTACGGACAATCTCGGCCCGCAGCGTGGAATCTCCTTCCTGACGATAGGCCTGCGCTAGCCCTTCGGCAATGCGTTGTTGTTCTTCGGGTCCAACCTGGCCAGCTCGGTCGGAAAGGCGTTTCAGGGCCTCCCGCCGCTCTTTAGGCGTAGAAACCCCCGGCACCTGATCCGAAAAAGGCTCCTTTTGGAAAGGCCAAAACCGGCCGGGATCCGTCAGGTCCAGGGCCTCACAGCCCACCAGCCCCAAAAGGCCCAGCCACCCTACAAGCACCCTCCACGGATATGCCGTTTGTCCTACCATGCATTTTCCCGACAAGCGGTTAGTACTACAGCGATAAGTTACCTTATCCTACCACCGGTTGAGCTGCGCAGGCTGTTATCACCTCAACGTATGGTGGGTTTCACGTAGTGCTGTAGTCTTAGGTAGTGCTGTAGTCTTAGGTTGACTGTATCGAGCGGGCCCTATGACCACAATCTGTGGTGGTCGAGCCGATTTTTAGCCCCTACAACTGGTAGGGGGCAGTTCTGGTAGATACAGTCAAATTAGGTACCTGGTCCCACCCGACTAACCCCACCGGGCCAGCCGATGGCCGACCTTGCACTCGGACGGCCGCCTCGCCCAACTTCCTGATGGCTGACCTCTTGCCTCAGAAGCAAGGTGGGCAGTCGGCGAAGTATTCCAAAGGGACCAATTTATACCTTGGGAATGCCTTTCTGGCCAAGAGATATTCTTGGGAAGGGGTGTGAGCGTCTTGGTTGTGGGGGAAAATTATTTTGGTACAAAGAGGTTTGTAGAAGAAGGTTTACCCATTTTCCAAAGTGTATCCATTTTCCAGGCGAAAGACACCTTTGAAGCGGCATACTAGGATGCACAATCCCTTGCATTTTTCCAGGTTGATCTATTTTCCAGTGGAAAGGTGCTACCGGCTGGCAGTCGGTCTGGCTCCCACCCCCAATGAAACCGTTACTCACGAACTTGACGCTCACACTGGGAAGGGTGCATTTCGCGCTTTGGAGAGCAAGGTCGAATGGTAGGGGGGGCAGTTGGAGGGCCTGG
>Ga0197142_1001389_pt1 | contig 22223 bp, 23 predicted proteins | sample GBS60_MetaG_FD_148614 | JGI IMG/M metagenome (GOLD analysis project Ga0197142, IMG submission 148614) | Sediment microbial communities from Great Boiling Springs, Gerlach, Nevada, United States - GBS 60_MetaG | ecosystem: Environmental > Aquatic > Thermal springs > Hot (42-90C) > Sediment... | reverse complement strand
ACTCCCTTACGACGGAGAAGCTCTAGCTCGAGTTCCCTTTTCTCCTCGAGGAGGCAAAAGCTATCCCTGAAGGGCGATTCCACCTAACCAACTCTTGAAGCCGCTGGCCGTTTAGGCGTTGCCCCTACGGCTTGCCGAGGGATCGCCACTGCCTTCGGGTTGCTGGAGACTGGTCAAATCGTTGAGGCGGCGCAGGATCCCCCATCCCTGCAGGGCTTCCAAGAGGGCCTCCCGCACGACAGCCACTGTTTCCTGGTCAAGGGCCAGGCGTAGATAGTCCACTGCTAGCCGGGTTTGTTCGGGATCCAAATGGGGCATAAGGCTCTGCAGCCGGCGCACGCCCAGCAGCCGCCTGTAGGGATCGGGGGAGGCAATGTCACCCAGATCCCGCTCCAATTGGGAACGCCGTCGCTCCTGCCGGCGGCTGAGCCATTCCCCAAACAGCAGCAACAGCAGGGCCAGCGTAACCAGCCCCTGCACAATGGCGCCCGTGGCTAGCCAGCGTTGGCTGGCTTCTGCCCAGATTGAGACCACAAGGTAGGTACCGAGGGCAGCGCCTGCCCCCCCCGCCCCAGCCAGCAGCAGGGAGCGATCGGCTTGGCGCAGCCAAGCTTGCCACTCCTGCCAGCGGCGGCTAAACTCAGGGCTGCAAGCCGCGTACACCCCTAGCATCACCCCCGTGCCCACCGCTAAGGAAAGGGCCAGGCGCCAGTGCCAAAAAGCCAGCCCCGCCAGGGCCAAGCCCGACAAAGCCAGAACCCGCCACTGCGGCCCTGCAAGCATCCAGAGGGCCACCTGGGATCCCACTTCTACTGCCCCTTTCTGAACCCGCTGCAGATACTCTCGCCAGGATCCCTGGCCGGGGGAGGGGCGCTCCGTTCCCTTCTTCACCGCTGGAACTCCCAAAGCTGCGCTTTCTCTAGAGGGGATCCGCTAGCCCCCTAGGCCGGCGTCCCCTCAACTATGCTAAGAGCGCTCTGCCCCACTGAGGCCAGCTAGATAGGCCTTCCACCCTTGGGCTTGCAAGCGGGCATTTTTCTCCTGCACGCTCTGCTTGAGGCTTTCCCGATAGGTCAGCACCCGTTGTTGCAGGGCGGGATCGCCGCTAGCTAGGATCTGCACGGCCAAGAGCCCAGCGTTGTAGCCATTGCCGATGGCCACGGTGGCTACTGGGATCCCTTTGGGCATTTGCACAATCGAGTAGAGGGAGTCTAGCCCCTGTAGGGATTGGCTAAACACCGGCACCCCAATGACCGGCAGAGGAGTTAGAGACGCCACCATCCCCGGCAAGTGGGCTGCCCCGCCGGCGCCGGCAATGATGACGCGGATCCCTTGGGTATGGGCGCGGCGGGCAAACTCCACCATTGCTTCCGGCGTGCGGTGGGCGCTGAGGATCTGGAGGTGATAGGGGATCCCGAACTCCTCACACACCTGGGCGGCAGGGGCTAGGGTAGGCAGATCTGAGTCGCTGCCCATCACGATAGCGACGAGAGGGGAGGCTTCCATAAGCGGCTGGCCCGTCGTAGCCGATCCATAATTGCATAACCTAAGCCGGTGACGACCGGTGGCGGTTCAGCCAATAGCAGAGTGGCTGCTCCCTCATCCAGGCGGCGCAGGCTGGCAAAGAGGGCGCGGGCCGCCAAGTTGGGATCGGGGCCCAGGCATTCTAGGGTAAAGGCAACTTCAGGCCAGTGGCGGGAGAGGCTTTCTGCCAGCGCTTCCGGTTTGGCAGCAAAACTGAGAATGCCCAGGTGGGAGTGTCCCACTGCCGATCGCCGCAACTGTTGCCAGTCCTCGGGCTGGAGCTGGGCAAAGGCAACGGGTAACAACCAGAGGGGCTTGCCGGGGGCGTAGTGGCTGCTCAGTTGTCCTGGAGCTTCCGGCCTCTCGCCGCTTCCGGGGGCAGGGGGAGAGCTGAGGGGCAAATCGAGGTGGGATGCCAAAACTTCCAGCGGGATCCCGCCGGGGCGCAGCAAGGTGGGGGTGCCCTCGGGGCTAAGCTTGAGGACTGTCGATTCCACGCCCACGGCACACTCCCCCCCGTCCAAAATATAGGGGATCCGCCCCGCCAACTCGGCGTAGACAGCCTGGGCCGAGGTGGGGCTGAGGCGGCCAAAGCGGTTGGCGCTGGGGGCAGCCAAAGGCACCTGAACTGCCTGCAGCAAAGCTTGGGCTACGGGGTGGGCCGGCACCCGCAGCGCCACGGTGGGCAAGCCACTGGTGACGAGATCCGGCACCTGCGGGCCCTTGGGTAGCACCAAGGTCAGCGGGCCCGGCCAGAAGGTGGCGACAAGGGATCCCAGGCGAGCGCGAGCGGTGGCAGTAAAAGCCGACAGATCCACTAGCTTTCCCTCCAGCCCCTCGAGAGGGATCCCGGCTGGAAGGTGCAGGATCAGGGGATCGAAACGAGGGCGCTCCTTGACGGCAAAGATCTTGGCCACCGCCTGCTCGTTGAGGCCGTGGCCTGCCAGGCCGTAGACCGTTTCTGTAGGCATGGCCACCAACTGGCCCTGCCGCAGCGCTTCGGCCGCCAGGGCAAGGTGCTCAGGGGTGGGGGGGAGGATCTGGGTTTGCATGGGAGGGGATTCACGGCCCTGCGGGCAACGAGAACGGGTTTTGTCGGTCTCGGCCTCAGGGCTAGCTTCCTTCTTCAACATGGGTGTGCAACACCTTGCCGCGCAGGGTCTTGCCCAACCAGGGAGTGGCTTGGGAGTGGGAGCGGAGGGTAGCTGCTGAAACTGTCCAGGTATGGGTTGGATCAAAGAGCACCCAGTCACTAGCGGCATCCAGGCAGGGCGGCTCCAGCCCCAGGCAGCGGGCCGGGTAGAGGCTGAGGGCCGACCAGAGCTGTAGCGCTGTTAGCAATCCCGTCTCCACCAGGTTTTGCCACAGCAGCGGCAAGGCCAACTCCAGGCCTATGGCCCCAGGAGGAGCCTCGGCAAAGGGCAGGGTCTTCTCCTCGTAGGTGTAGGGAGCATGATCCGTGGCGATGCCCAAGTTGCCGCTGCGGATCCCGGCAATAAGGGCCTCCCGGTCGGCAGCATGGGGCAGAGGAGGCAGCAGGCGCAGGTTGGGATCGTAGCCGCCCTCGAGGACCGCTTCCTCCGACAGGAGGAGGTGCATCCAGGTGGTGCTGGCGGTAACCGGCAGCCCCTCTGCCTGGGCCTGCTGGACAAGCTCTAGACTGCGGGCTTGGCTAAGGCGCATCACATGCACCGGCGCCGGCGAAGGGACGCTGCGCAGCACTTCCAGGAGGCGGGCCAAGGCGGCAGTTTCGGCACTGGCGGGGATGCCCTTTAGCCCTAGGCGAAGGGCCCATACTCCCTCGTAGAGACTGCCCGAGCCCGCCAGGGTGGGATCCCAGGCCCAAACCAGTAGCGGCTTGTTCCAAGGTCGCAAATACTCCAGGGCCCGTCGCAGCAGAGCCAAGGAGCGCAGCGGCTCTAATCCGCCGACCCGAGCCACAAAGCCAATGGCTCCGGCGTGGGCCAGCTCTCCCCAGGGGCTGGGAGCTTCTTCCCGGTCACCCAAGCTAAGGGCAGCCCAGGGCAGCCAGCGGGGATCCCCACGCTGGCGGCGATAGCGGCCCAGCTGCTCTGGCTGATCCAGCACCGGAAAAGCTGCCGTCCCCGGGAGAGGAGTGGGCAGGAGGCCAACTTGGGTAAATCCGCCTGCTCGCGCTGCTGCTGCCAGGGAGGTGAGGGTCTCGCGGCCAGTGGAGAAGCCCCTCTCCCCCAGCTCGCCACTGTAGGTGTACAGATCGATCAAGCCTGGGCCCAGCACCCAGCCGGAGGCGTCCAGACGGGGAACCTTGGCGGGGATCGCTGCTGCCTCGACGAGGAGAAGGCGGCCCCGACGTAGCCAAACATCAGCTACTTCATCGCGCTGACGCCAGGGATCCAACAGGCGTACTCCTTGCAGGCAAATATCCGGCAAACCCAGGTCGACAGGGAGAGGGGATCCCATCTTCACCCCCTAGAGAGCGCCCGCAGTGGTGCAGTCAAGAATCTGGCCGGACAGGTGGGTGGTGAGGTTCAGCACTCTTAAAACTGGCGCACCCTCCTTTCCTTCCGGGTAGTCGATGACGGTAATGCCGCCATTCCCTTGCTTGAAGATCCAAAAGGCGTGGGGAGAAAGGTCGAACAACTGGCAGATAATGGCCTTGTTGATGGCATCGTGGGCTACCACCACGGCCGTGCCTTCTGGAAACTGAGCAGCAGTAGTGGTCAAAATTTCTTCCCAGGCCGAGCGAGTGCGGGCCCAAACTTGGTAGAGGTTTTCCCCGTTGGGCATCTGCACGGCGGCGGGATCCCGCTGCCAGCGCTCCAGCTCGCCGGGGTATTCGGCTTCCACTTCACTCTGGAGCTTGCCCTCCCAGTCGCCGTGGCAGATTTCCTGCAGCTCCACCATTGGGCGCAGGAGGAGGTGGGGGTGGTGGCGACAAATGGCGTCAGCGGTAGCCCAGGGCCGCTTGAGGGGGCTGGAAAAGGCCAGGTGCAGTGGCTGATCCGCCAAAAACTCGGCCACCTTGGCTGCCTGCTCCTCGCCGGTGGCGTTGAGGGGAATATCCCGCTGCCCCTGGAAGCGTTGCTCCCGGTTCCATTGCGTCTCGCCATGTCGCACGAGCAGAATGCGCATCCCCTGCTTGCGCTTGGGCAGAGGCTGGCCCAGATGGGCGGTGATGTTCCAAGATTCCAGTTGCACCGGTCCCCCCAGGCCCTGGGGGAAGTTGAGAACGCTAATAGCACAGTTGTTTTGCCCCAGACGGTGGTAGTGGACTGGCCCCAAGCCAATGGCCGTGCTGACCAGGGCACGGTTGAGGCCGCTGTGGCCGACGATAAGAACGTTGAGGGGATGCGTAGGATCACTCCCCCGCTCCGAGCGGGGATCCAGCTGCACCTGCTCAGCCAACTGTTGCCAAAAGACCTGCGCCTGCTGCCAGAGATCCCGCACTGGAAAGCGTCCCCCCAGCTCCAGCTCGTCGGGGTGGTACCGCCAGCGGTAGTACTCTTCCGGGTACTTCTCCTTCACCTCGGCAAAGGTCAAGCCTTCCCACTCCGTTAGGTCAATCTCCCGCAGCTGCTCACTGATCAGCAACGGGATCCCCCCTCGCTCCTTGAGAAGAATGTGGGCGGTGTCGAGGGCGCGGGAGAGAGGGCTGCAGTAGACATAATCCAAGGGGATCCCGGCTAGAGCCTCAGCTACCCGCTGTGCCTGCGCTTCTCCGCTGGGGGTGAGGCGAGAGAGATCGGAGCGGCCTTGGATGCGATTTTCGACGTTGAAGGTGCTCTCACCGTGGCGCACAAGCAGGATGCGCAGGGCAGGCTGAGCCATCGTTGGTACTGATTGAACTCAAGGACCTCTTCTAAAGTATCGCCTAGAGCCCTACTGGGGGTTTGGCTGGCCTCACCTCAAGGAACTCCCGCTCGGACTAGTACAAGGGGGTGAGCCGCGCCAGGAAAGCTCCCCCCGGCTCTTGGTAGAGAATTTGTCCCTGCCAGCCGTTGGCGTGGGCATAGTGCAGCAGGGTCTCTGGATCCACAAAGAGCCAGGGGAAGGGATCCCCCCGCTGACCGTTGTATTCGGCCACAAAGTTGACTACCTTGGTTTTTACCTCCCCTCTCCCTTCCTCTTCTAAAACCCTGGTTTCTGGATCCCCAGGGAGGGCCGGCTCCGGAGTTCGCGGCAGCGGATCCTCTAGAGGCGCTGGGTTTTCGCCAAAGTCGCTGAGCTCAGTGGAGTCCAAGAGCAACTGACCCATAGGCTGAATCCAAGGGCGAGCCAGGCGCAGAAAACGCTCCAACCCCGCCAGGGATCCCACTAGGCCGGCGCCGTTCATCAGCAACAGCAGCGTATCGAAAGGCTCCTCCGGCCCTGCCCAGTGAAACAGGTCGGCGGCAATACGGCAGCGCACCCCCCGTTCGGCCATGATCTGCAACGCCACCGGAGAGCGATCCAGGGCGGCCACAGCCAACCCCTCCTCCTGCAGCAGCAGGCTGTGGCGGCCTGTGCCGGCACCAATGTCCAGCACGCGACCGCGACAGAGATCCAAAGCCAGGGCCTCCACCTCCGGCAGCTCCTGGGTGAAGAACACCTCCGGCGAGATCACCTGGGGCTCCTCTGCCAGCGGGATCCCCTCAGCGCTGTAGGCGTGCAGGCGCAAGGCTCCCTTGGCTTGGCCCCGGTGCCAGTCCCAGAGCGCCTGCTCCAGCGGATCCTGCGGCACAGGGTTTTCGACAGCCTCTATCATGGGAAGACTAGGGTATCGCCCAATGGCCAACGCTAGCGAGGCGGCCTCCTCGCCCCCCTCTGCCCAGTCTTTTGGGCCTACTTCCATTCTGGAGCAGCTGGCCCTGCTGCAACTCCTCCATGGTTGCCAAGTCTCCGCCACCCATCGTCTACATTGTTCTGGGACTCCTGCTCCTCTGGGGCGGTCATCGCGCTTGGCGGGCAGGCTACCTTCGCTGGCCGCAAGGGATCTCGCTGCCAGGGTTGGGCAGTGGGGCCCAGGATCTGCTCTTAACCAGCGGCGAGCGCACCCTCTTTGCCGATAGCAGCCCCGCCGCTGTGGCCGCGGCAGAGCTCATCCGCCAGGGCAATTTTAGGGCGGCGATCCCGCTCCTAGAGATGGGGCTACAGAACCACCGCAACGACCCGGAAGCTCGCATTTTCCTCAACAACGCCCGCGCCCAGCAGCAGGGCAACCCCTTGAGCATAGCCGTGGTGGTGCCCATCTCCAGCAACCCCAACCGCGCCAAAGAGACGCTGCGGGGCGTGGCCCAGGCGCAAGAGGAGCTATTTCAGCAAGGGGGTATTGCAGGGCGGCTGCTGCGGGTGGTGATTGCCGACGACGGGGATAACCCGGAGCAAGCGGCGGCAGTGGCCAAAGCCCTGGTGGGCCAGCCTGAGATTTTGGGGGTGATCGGCCACAACGCCAGCGATGCCACCCTGGCGGCGGCTGAGATCTATCAGGCTGCCGGCCTGGCCATGATCTCCTCCACCTCCACCAGCACCCGCATCAGCCTGCTGGGGAACGCCATCTTTCGCACCGTCCCCTCCGACCAGATTGCTGGCACGCAACTGGCCCGCTATGTCCTTAACAAACTGCGCCTGCAGAGGGTGGCCATCTTCTACAACCCCAACAGCGCCTATAGCACCAGCCTGCGCGACGCCTTTGCCTCCACCCTGACCAGCGAAGGGGGGATTGTGCTGGCCACCTTTGACCTAACAGCCGCTGATTTCAACCCCCAGGCCAGCCTCCAGAGAGCACTGGAGCAGGGATCCCAGGCGGCTTTTCTGGCTCCCACGGCTTCCGTAGCTGAAAAAGCGTTGGCCGTTGCCCGCGAGAACGCCATTCTCGGCCAACCCCTTGCCCTGGTGGGGGGAGATGTGCTTTTTAGCCTCACCACGCTCAAGGAAGGGGGGATAGCAGTAGAGGGCATGGTGGTGGCGGTGCCCTGGCATCCCGATCTTCCCCGCAGCCGCGGCTTTGCCCAGAAGGCAGCCCAGATGTGGGGAGGGCAGGTGAGTTGGCGCACCGCCCTGGCCTACGACGCCACCCGTGTTTTTCTCCAGGCTATTCGGCAGGGATCCCCCAGCCGCAGCGGCATTCTCACTGCCCTCGGCGACTCCAACTTCCGCTTGCCAGACGGCGCTTCCGGGGAGGTGCGCTTTTTGCCCTCCGGCGACCGCGATGCCCCCTACGTGCTGGTGCGCATTGAACGGGGCAACCGCTCCGGTACGGGCTACGATTTTGTGCCCATCCCCCAGGGATCCCGCTAGGCGCTAGAGTGGTGATGCTCTCCAAAAAACCAGAGGGGTCGGATCCCATGCCCAGCCGGATCACAGCCTGTTTCCAGGCGCTGCGCAGCCGCGGTGAAGCCGCCCTTATCCCCTACCTCACCGCCGGGGATCCCGACTTGCAAACCACCTTTGAGGCTCTGCAGGTGCTGGATCACCACGGCGCTGATCTCCTCGAGCTGGGGGTGCCCTACTCGGATCCCCTGGCCGATGGGCCGGTGATCCAGGCAGCAGCCACCCGCGCCCTTAGGCGGGGCGTGACCTTGGGCGCCATTTTGCAGGGGTTGAGGTGCCTCTCGCTGCGGGCCCCTCTCATCCTCTTCACCTACTACAACCCCATCTACCAGCTCGGCATCCCCAACTTTGTGCAGCAGCTGCGCCAGGCTGGCTGTGCTGGCCTAGTCGTCCCTGACCTGCCCCTAGAAGAGGCCGGAGCCCTGCGGGAAGCAGCGCAGGCAGAGGGGATCGACCTCATCTTACTGGTGGCCCCCACCAGCCCCCCCGAGCGCATGCGGCGCATTGCCCAACACTCCAAGGGCTTTATCTACCTGGTCAGCACCACCGGCGTCACTGGCGAGCGGGCCACCCTCGAGCAGCGGCTCCCAACCTTGCTGCAGCAGTTGCGCCAATCCACCTCCCTGCCGATTGGGGTGGGCTTTGGCATCTCTACCCCCGACCAGGCTCGCCAGATTGCCCTCTGGGGAGCCGATGCCGCCATTGTCGGCAGCGCCTTTGTGCAACGGCTGGCCAAGGCGCCCACCCCTGCCCACGGCCTGCAACAAATTGCTTGCTTCTGCCGCGAGCTCAAGGCTGCCCTGCAAGGAGTGGGGGCCCCGCACCCTTGATGGCTGCAGCGGAAAAGAAATGAAACGAATATTTACATTTTTTAGCTCCCCTCTCGACCAATTTCCCGCTCACTGCACCGGCAAAACGAGGAGCTTGCCGGCCAGGCCGATCTGCTTGTTTGTAAATCTTCACAAAATACTCATCGCTCCCGCGCTATAAAATTGTCCTGGATGCTCGGCTGTCTGAAAGTTGTAGGAGTTGTCGGCCGGTCTCAAAATCTGGGGCTTCGGTGGAGGTAGTTTTGAGCCCCCTTCACAGGATCCCCGGTTTTTGGGGGAACGGATCCCGCATCCAGCGAGGCTGAGCAGCTAGCTTTTGAGAGGATCAGCCAGTCGCTCATCCTTACTTTGGGAAAAAAACCAAGAGGAGATCCATTATGCAAGACGCCTTTACCCGGGTAATTACTCAGGCAGATGCACGTGGCGCTTTTTTAAGTGAACAAGACTTTGCTCGTTTAGAGGCTTTAGTGGCAGAAGGCAACAAGCGCCTGGATGCCGTCAACCGCATGACCAGCAACGCTGCTCAAATTGTGGTTAATGCAGCTCGTTCTCTGTTTGCCCAGGAGCCAGATCTCATTGCTCCCGGCGGTAACGCCTACACCAACCGCCGCATGGCTGCTTGCCTGCGCGACCTGGAGATCATCTTGCGCTACATTACCTACGCCACCTTGGCGGGAGACAGCTCCGTGCTGGAAGATCGCTGCCTGAACGGTCTGCGGGAAACTTACATTGCTCTGGGAGTGCCCACCAGCTCCATGGCCAATGCCATTGCGGCTATGAAGAGAGAAGCCCTGGCCAAGATCATGGATCCAAACGGCATCACCCCTGGCGACTGCTCAGCAATCCAAAGCGAAGTGGCCAGCTACTTCGACAAAGCTGCTGCCGCCATTGTGTAGGGTGTCTTGGTTTTTAGCGGGGGCCGGCTTGGCCCGTGCTAAGCAAAGCTTCTTTTAGTAGCAAGCAGAAGTCCCCCAATTTGGGGTGGACTGGCTGCTTAAGCTCTGTTTTTGCTAGCAGTGAACACATTGAGGAGTTGAAAGGTGAAAACTGTTATTACTGAGGCAATTGCCGCTGCTGACAATCAAGGGCGTTTTCTCAACGCCAGCGAGCTGCAGGCTGTGAGTGGTCGCTACCAGCGGGCTGCCGCCTCTCTAGAAGCAGCTCGTGTATTGACCCAAAACCAACAGACGCTGGTGCGCGAAGCGGTGCAAGAAGTGTTCAAGCGCTTCCCCTACCTAAGCCAACCAGGGGAGATGGGGCATGGCGAGGTCTTTCAGGCCAAGTGCGCCCGTGACATCGGCTACTACCTGCGCTTTATCACCTACTCGCTGGTTGCCGGTGGCACCGGCCCCCTCGACGAATACTTGGTGGCTGGTCTGCGGGAAGTGAACCGCGCTTTTAACCTCTCCCCCAGCTGGTACATCGTGGCTCTGCAGCACATGAAGAGCCGCGCTCTGGGCATGCTGAAGGGCCAAGCGGCCAATGAAGCGGCCATCTACTTCGATTACGCCATCAACGCCCTCAGCTAGGGGAGGTAAAGATAGGGCTCCTTAGCCATTGAGCCAATCTCTTTTGGTTTGCCTAGCAGGCAGCAACCTGGGTGGAGGTAAGCTCCCTAGTTCCTAGTAACCAAGCTCTCCTAGGGACTGGGTTGTCTGCCTGCAGGCTTAACCGAAGGGATGGGAGTCCCCAACTTTAGGGCGAGGCAGCTTGACAGCGCCTTCTAGGGTTCTTTTGCTAACTGTGTAGGCCTCTTCCGAGCTTGGGCAGCGGGAGTGGCAAGACAACTATTCAAACAGCGGGGAAAGGTATGTTCGGTCAAAGCACCAGTAGCCCAGAGGCTCTGACAGAAGCCGGTAGTCGGGTTTACAGAATTGAGTACACTGGCCTACTCAACCCACCTGAGGCCCTGAGTACCTCAGAGAAAGTGCGCCGCAGCACCGCTACGCTTACCGTTCCCTACAGCCGGCTATCTGCTGAGATGCGGCGCATTCTACGGATGGGTGGCAAGGTTCTCCGGGTTATCCCTCTCTCGGGAGTCCAAGGCCCTACTCCTGCCCAGTAAGGGATCTTACTGCCCTGGGGCTTGGCTCTAGGCAAGCAGTTGTTGAAAAAGTTGCCCTGGCTTCATGAATGGCTCTGCAATAGCTCGTCTAGCCTCCAACACGGCAGTGCTGCCCCAGCAGCTTACCTGGGAGCAGGCAATAGCCTGGCTGCAAGGGGACGATCCGCAGGAGCGCTACTACGCCGCCTGGTACTTGGGCACTATGCGCGATGGGCGGGCAGTTGAGCCCTTGCTGTTGGCGTTGCAAGACGAGCGAGATCGCACTGCCCTGGGAGGCTACCCGCTGCGGCGCAACGCCGCCAAAGCTCTAGGGCAAATTGGCGATGTCCGGGCTGTGCCTGGGCTGATTGAGGCGCTTAGCTGCAGCGATTTGCTGGTGCGGGAAGAGGCGGCCTACGCCCTAGCCCAGCTGGGAGACAGACGAGCAGTGCAGCCCCTGCTAGCTTTGTTAAAGTCGCAGGAGGAGCAGCCTTGGGAGGCTTTCATTGAGGCGCTGGGCCACCTCAACGCTAGCGAAGCTGAAGCAGCCATTCGGCCTTTCTTGGATCACCCTTCAGAGCGGGTGCGTTCAGCAGCAGCTTGGGTCCTCTATCGCTTTACCCAAGCGGAGGAGCTAACTCAAGTTTTGGTGGCGCTGCTAGCCCACCCCAACTTTAGCTTGCGCCAGGCAGCCCTCTTCGACCTAGCTGAATCGGGCTGGCTTGCAGGAGCCCCCCTGTTGGCCACTGCCAATGTGGCCCTTAACCTGCGCCTCAATGCTCTAAAGCGGCTATTTGACGTGGCCTTGCAGTTGGGGTGGGTGCCGCCAGATCAGGTGGCAGCGGCAATCATCCCCCACCTTGACAGGCTGTTTTAGAGCTGGGACTTTTTTGACCTCACCTTAGCTTCTAGGCCGGTTATGTCCTCCTCATCCCCTGCGCAAGTGCTTCCTCCTGCTGTGGCTCAACTGGCTGCCCAACTGGAGCAGGCCACCTCAGAGGCGGAACTGCTGGGCGTGGTACGAGCTCTGGGCTCCCTGGGCCAGGTAGAAGGGATCCCCCTGCTCATTCGCGCTTTTGGCTTCAACCGCCCTGCTGTGGGGGAGGCAGCTCTGGAGGAGGTGTTGCGCTTTGGAGAAGCGGCGGTACAGCCCTTGCTAGCCAACATTGACGGCTTTGACTATGGGGCGCGGGCCTACTCGGTGCGAGCCTTAGCCCGCATTGGCCATGGGGATGCTTACCCCCTTTTGGTCGACTCCATTGTGGCTGATTTCGCCCCTAGCGTGCGGCGGGCAGCAACACGGGGACTGGGACGGGTGGCTGCCCAACGCCCCTTGTGCGATCAAGAGCGAGCTTTGCAGCTACTCCAGCAATGCCTAGGGGATGCCGATTGGGGAGTGCGCTATGCCGCTGTTGCAGCCCTAACGGACCTAGCCCGCCTAGGGGAGCTTTCCCTGCGACCTGCTGCCAAGGCAGCCCTGCAGACAGCTTTGCAGGATGCGGATCCTTTGATCCCTCTCCGCGCTCGCCTAAGCCAGGAGGAGCTGGCTACTGAGCTGTAGCCTCTTCTTGTTGTTTCGTTTCTTGATAGGAGCACCGCCTATGTCTCTTCCTTTGCTTGCTGTTCCCCCCACCACGCAAAACGAACGGGTAAACCGCTACTTTGTGGCTAGTGACGAAACTCCGCCCGTCTACCGCCCCGATGACCCAACGGGTATTGAGAATGTTATCCGCGCCGCCTACCGCCAAATCTTCAGCGAGCACCTGATGCTGGAGAGCTACCGGCAAAGAGCGCTGGAGTCCCAGTTGCGCAACGGGGCGATTTCGGTGAAAGAGTTTATCCGTGGCCTGGGCAAGTCGGAGGTCTACCGCGACCTGGTCATGGTTCCCAACGACAACTACCGCTTCGTTGAGATCACCTTCCAGCGCTTCCTAGGTCGGCCCACCTACAGCCAAATGGAGCGCATCCAGTACTCGATTATCCTGGCCACCCGCGGCCTAGAGGGGTTCATCGACGCCATCGTGGATAGCGAGGAGTACGACGCCGCTTTTGGAGACGATGTGGTGCCCTACCAGCGCCGCCGCCTTTCCGAGAAGCCAACCAACTTGGTCACCCCTCGCTATGGACCTCGTTGGCGGGATATTTCCGGCGTAAGGCCTTCGGCCCGGGAAGTGGTGCGCACCTATCGGGTTGTCCGCCCGCCTAAACCTGGGGATCCGGAGAACTTCATCAACATGGCTCGCCTGCTCAATCCCAAGCCGGCAGCGCGGCAAAACATCAGCGTCTTTGATCTAAAGATCCCTGACATGACCACCAACCGTCGCTAGCCCTAGACAGGCTTCCTAGGGCAAGTGCCTGGGGGACTGCCGGGCCAAGGCTCCGCTGCTGTTCGAGTGGGGTGGCTCGGCAGCTTGCCTGCGGCAAGATTCGTTATAATCTGGGTGATGCTTCTTAACCCTTGGGCTGCATGAAGAATTCCGTTGTGCGGGCTTTTTTCGTCGGCAAAGCAATGGCCGATGTCTTGCGGGAGCGTTGGGAGGGCACGCTTGCCGACATTGCTGCGGAGGTAGGTAAGCTGTGGGCAGAGCTGCAGGAAGGCTGGCAGACCTTTGCCCAGGAGGTGATGGCCCGAGCCGAGACAGAAGCATCGCTAGCTACCCAAGCAATGGCCTCGTCCACCTACAAGGTGGAAGACCTGCAGGCAACTCTAGACGACCTGCGGGCCGAGGTAGCTCAGCTCCGCTCTGAGTTGCAGAAGTACCGCAATCGAAACGCTTGAAGGCAAGCACAGCAACGGGAGCCAAGCCCGCTAAACCCTACACCGCCTACCGGTGGGCCCGGGAAAACTACAGCCGCTGGGGCCGCCTCCTTGATATTTGGCGCTTTGTGCTGACTTGGCTGTTCTACCTCTGGCTGGACCAGCAGGCCTGGAGCTATGGGGGGCAGCCTACGCCAGAGCAAAAAGCCAAGCGCCGTCGTGCTAGAGCCATCTGGATCCGCGAGACGCTGCTCCAGCTGGGCCCCACTTTTATCAAGGTAGGGCAGTTTTTCTCCACCCGCGCCGATCTTTTCCCTGCTGAGTATGTGGAGGAGCTGTCCAAGCTGCAGGATCGGGTGCCTGCCTTCAGCTATGAGCAGGTGGCGGCCATTGTACAGCAGGAGCTGGGCAAGCCCATTGAGCAAATCTACAGCTACTTTGATCCCACCCCCTTGGCCGCAGCCAGTTTGGGGCAAGTGCATCGCGCCAAGCTCAAAAGCGGTGAAGAAGTGGTGGTGAAGGTACAGCGGCCGGGCCTAGTGCGGCTGTTTACCATCGATCTCGAGATCTGCCGCGGCATTGCTGAGTTTTTCCAGCACCACACCCCCTGGGGCGGGCCGGGCCGGGACTGGATTGGCATCTACGAAGAGTGTCGCCGCACCCTTTGGGAAGAGGTGGACTATCTCAACGAGGGCCGCAACGCCGACACGTTCCGCCGCAACTTTCGCGACATGCCCCAGATTGCCGTTCCCAAGGTGTACTGGCGCTACACCTCCCCCCGGCTGCTGACATTGGAGTACCTACCGGGCATCAAAATTAGCGACTACGAGGCCCTGAGGGCGGCAGGGTTGGATCGCAAGGCTTTGGCCCGCCTGGGGGCAGAGGCCTATCTGCGGCAACTGCTTAAAGACGGCTTTTTCCACGCCGATCCCCACCCCGGCAACATTGCCGTCAAGCCAGATGGCACACTGATTTTCTACGACTTTGGCATGATGGGGCGCCTTCGTCCCGGCCTCAAGGAAAAGCTGGCAGATATGCTGGCAGCTGTGGTGGCCAAAAATGCCGACCAAGTGGTGGCCTTGCTGGTGGAGCTGGGCGTTCTGGTGCCCACTGCCGATCTCGCACCCGTCCGTCGCTCAGTGCAGTACCTTCTGGATCACTTCCTGGACAGACCTTTTTCCGGCAAGCTGGACGAGATCTCGGTGGCGGCCATTAGCGAAGACCTCTACGAGCTGGCCTACGAGCAGCCGTTTCGCTTCCCTGCCACCTTTACCTTTGTCATGCGAGCCCTCACTACCCTGGAGGGGTTGGGAAAAGGGTTGGATCCAGAGTTTAACTTTATCGAGGTGGCCAAGCCTTTTGCAGAAGAGCTCATGAACAGTAGCCAACCCGAGAAGGAAACCCTGCTAGCCCAAGTCAGCCGCCAGGCGGTGGAATTTACCAGCAGCAGCCTCAGCCTGCCCCGCCGCCTAGAGGCGACCTTGAGTAAGTTGGATCAGGGGGAGCTGCGCCTGCGGGTCCGCTCCAGTGAAATGGAACGCCTGCTGCGTCAGCTCAACACAACTGGCCTGGGCACCATCTACGCCGTATTGTTTGCAGCCTTTTTGCTCAGCGCCACGCAGCTATTTTTGGCCGGGCATGCTACTTTAGCGGTTGTCACCCTGGTCTTGGCTGTTCTCGCTGCTTTGGCGCTGGTCAGGGTACTCTGGAAGGCAAAGGGATTGGATCGGCTGAGGTGATGCGACGCTATGCTGGCGCTACGGATCCGGGCAAGGTCCGTAGCAGCAATCAAGATGCCTACTACTGCGATCCAAAAGGGCGCTATTTCATCGTTGCCGACGGCATGGGTGGGCATGCAGCGGGAGCCACAGCCAGCCAGCTAGCGGTTGAGACAATTCGGGCCTGTTTGGAGGGAGGCTGGGAGACAGTGCCGGCGCCCAAGCTCCTGAGCAAAGCAGTGGAAGCTGCCAACGAGGCGATTCTTAAGGATCAGCGGGAAAACCCGCAACGGGCAGACATGGGAACCACCGTAGTAGTGGCGATGGTGGATCCCAACAACAATTGCTGGAGTGCTCACATTGGCGACTCCCGTCTCTACCGCCTGCGGGGATCCCAGCTGCAGCAGATGACGGAGGATCACACGCTAGTTGCTCGCTCAGTTCGGCAGGGGGAGCTGACTCAAGAGCAGGCCCGCATCCACCCCTGGCGGCACATCCTTGAGCGCTGCCTAGGCCGGCCCGACACAGGGCCGCCTGCTATCCAACCCATTAGCCTGCTTCCCGGGGATCGCCTCCTGTTGTGTAGCGATGGCCTCACCGAGGAGCTGGACGACGAAGTCATTGCTGAGTATTGCTTGAGGGTGCAAGACCTGGAGCAGCTTGTCCTCAAATTAATCGAGGCAGCCAAAGAGCGAGGAGGTCGGGACAACATCACCGTCGTCATTGCCGAGTACGCCTAAAGTGCCGGCGGTGCCATGAAGCAGGGGCTTGCCAGGCCTCTCCCCAGCCAGCCCCTACTCCTTGAAGGCAGTTTAGTCTTTAGCTCTTCGGCTCAAACACCTTCAAGTCCACGATCTGGCCGCCTTTGAAGGTCCAGTGGGCAAAGGTTCCGGCCACGTCTCCCTTTTCATCAAAGTCCAGCGAGCCGGAAGCGCCAGTGTAATTGATGTCTTCCCCTTTCTTCAGCAGCTCCACTGCTTTGGCCCACTCGCCAGGCAGGATCTCGGTGCCAGGCGGATTGGCCACTTGTCGCAGGGCATCGCGGATGGCAGTACCATCGGTGCTGCCGGCTTTTTGAATGGCCAGAGCTAAGAGGAAGGCGGCATCGTAGGCGGTGTCGATGTAAGGGGTGGGGGGCAGCTCCCCATAGGTAGTTTTGTAGGCTTCGGCAAAGCTTTGGTAAGCCTTGCTATCGGTGAGGGCCTGGGGGGAGGTGCCGATGGATCCCTCTAGCTTGTCCGCCCCCACCTGGGCAGCCAGATCGGGAGAGCGCATGCCGTCTGTCAAGACAAAGCGCTTAAATAGCCCCCCTTCTAGGGCCTGCCGCAGAATAACTGCACCGTTTTCTGGATAGCCAATAACCACTAGGGCCTGGGGATCCCCCTCCTTGAGCTGATCCAGCTCGCCGCGGTAGGAGGCTTTGCCGGGCTCGTAGGGGACGGCCTTGGTGATCTTGCCTCCCTGCTTCTCAAAGGCTGCCTTGAAGCTGTCGGCCAGCCCCTGTCCGTAGTCGTTATTGATGTAGATAACCGCCAGGCGATCCAGCTTCTCTTCGCGGGTAATTTGCGCCAGGGCTACCCCTTGGAAAGCATCGGAAGGAACGGTGCGGAACAGAAAGTCATTGTCGTCCAAGGTGGTGATGCTGGGAGCAGTAGAAGCGGGCGAAATCTGCGGAATCTTGCTAGGAACTGTTACTGTTGTGGCCACTGGGATGGTAACGCCACTGCCCAAAGCACCAATAATGGCGGCCACCTTCTCCACGTTCACCAGCCGCTTGGCCGCATCGATAGCCGGTTGGGCTGAGGTCTGGTCATCCGCCTCCACCACTTGGATTTGGGATCCGAGGACGCCGCCGGCAGCGTTGATCTGATCCAGGGCCAGCTTGATGCCCTTGAGGCAGTTTTCCCCATAGGCTTGCAGGTCACCCGTCAAAGACAGCAGCGCTCCAATTTTGATTGGGGTTTGGGCTGCTTGCTGAGCTGTGCTTGGTAGCAAGGGAGTAACCAGGAGCGCAGCTGCTAGAGCTGCTGCCGTTGCGAAGGCCCGCCGTGTCAGTCTCTGCATAAGAACCTCCAGTGAGAGAATACAACTGCACTTCCCAAAAGTTGGTGGTCGTACAAGCAGACGTTGGCTCACCTCGGAGAGTTCCCTCCTAGAGTCAGCCCCACTCCCGAGGAGTAGCTTTTTGGCAAACCTATTCTCAAGTTTGGTTAAATAAGGCTCATTATCCTACGATAAAAGTTCATAGAATGGAATGGTAAATTCATTAGGCAATGGAGTTTTCCCAGGGTAGCAGTGTGATCGTTATCGACAACATCTCCAAACAGTTTGGCGGCGTCAATGCCCTGGATCGCTGCTCCTTCCGCATCGAAGCTGGCCGGATCACGGGCTTGATTGGCCCCAACGGGGCGGGGAAAACAACTCTCTTCAACATCATTGCCGGGTTTATTCGACCCAGCAGTGGCCGCATCTGGCTAGATGGGGAGGACGTCACGGGCTTGCCTCCCCACCGCTTGTTTCAACGCGGGCTAGTGCGCACCTTCCAGATCCCGCGCGAGTTTGGCCGCATGACCGTTCTAGAAAACTTGATGGTCGTCCCTCCTGAGCAGGCGGGGGAAAACCTGTTCAACACCTGGTTCCGCTGGCGGCGCGTGCAACGGCAGGAGCGCCAGCTGCAAGCTCGGGCTGAAGAAGTTTTGGAACGGCTCAACCTCATCCACCTGCGCGATCAACTGGCGGTCAACCTTTCCGGCGGGCAAAAGAAGCTGTTGGAACTGGGACGTACCCTAATGGCGGACGCGCGGGTCATCCTCTTGGACGAGCCAGGGGCTGGCGTCAATCGCACCCTGCTAGCGGACTTGATCCGCTTCATCGAATACCTCAACCGTGAGCGCGGCTGCACCTTCTGCATCATCGAACACGACCTGGATCTGGTGACTCGCCTTTGCCACCATGTGGTGGTCATGGCGGGGGGGAGGGTGCTGACTCAGGGATCCATGCAGGAAATCAAGCAAAACCCAGCTGTGCGCGAGGCCTATCTCGGATCCATTGCCCTGGCCGAGGCCCTCAGCTCCGGGCCGGCCTCCACCGTCTCGCCGGAGGGATCCCCCCCATGACCCCTTTGCTAGAGATTCAGGATCTCTACAGCGGCTACCGCGGCGTAGACATCCTCAAAGGGATCCGCCTCAAGGTCAATCCGGGCCAAATTGTGGTCATCATCGGCCCCAACGGCGCGGGCAAATCCACGGTGCTCAAGTCCCTCTTTGGGTTGGCCACTATCCACTCTGGCCGGGTGCTCTTCCAAGGCTCTGACATCACCCATCTCCCTGCCGAGCAACTGGTGCGGCGGGGGATTGGCTTTGTGCCCCAAACCAACAATGTCTTTCCCTCCCTCACGGTGCAGGAAAACCTGGAGATGGGGGCCTTTATCCGGCGCGATAACTACACTGCCCAACTGGAGCGGGTTTATGAGCTGTTTCCGCCCCTAAAGGAGAAGCGAAAGCAGGCGGCGGGATCCCTTTCCGGTGGGCAGCGGCAGATGCTGGCCATGGGGCGGGCGTTGATGACAGAGCCACAGCTGTTGTTACTGGACGAGCCCACTGCTGGCCTGTCGCCCCTGTACGTTGAGCAGACCTTTACTCTCCTGCAGGAGATCAACCGCCTTGGCGTCAGCATCCTGATGGTGGAGCAAAATGCCAAGCAGGCTCTGGCTATAGCGGACTGGGGCTACGTCTTGTCCATGGGAGAAAACCGCTTTGAGGATACTGGCCCCAACCTGTTGCGCAATCCCCAAGTGCTGGAGCTGTTTTTGGGAGGTTGAGGCCCTCACCTCCAGCCCCTCTCTTCGAGGGAGAGGGGAGCTAAGCGGAGCTGGCCAGTTGGACTGCCTGTCTGAGAAGGACTTCCACAAAGCCCATTGCCTCCTGGGCGGAGTGGCCAGCGGCCAGTTGGGCCAATTCCTCCCGGCGCTCCCTCTCTCCCAGAGGATCCACCCGCACGCAGGTCCGCCCTTCTTGCACCACTTTGTAAACCCGCAGGTGGTGATCGGCTAGGGCGGCAATCAGGGGTTGGTGGGTAACGCAGAGAACTTGGTGGTTCCGGGCCAGCTGGTGCAATTTGGCGGCAATGGCTTGCGCCACCTTGCCGGATACGCCAACGTCGATCTCGTCAAAAACCAGGGTAGCCACCGGATCCACGCCGCTGAACACCGCCTTTAAGGCCAGTAGAAAACGGCTCATCTCGCCGCCGGAGGCAATCTCGGCCAGGGGTTGCAGGGGCTCGCCGGGGTTGGGGCTAAACCAAAAGCTCACCTGATCCACCCCTTCGGCGGTGGGGGATCCTGGCTGGATTTGCACCTGGAATTGCACGCCGCTCATCCCCAGGGGCTTGAGCTCCTCAACGAGGGCCTTTTCCAGTTTCCGGGCCGCCTGCTGCCGCAGGTGGGAAAGCGCCTGGCAGTGGCGCTCCAGCTCCTGGGCTGCCTGGTCCAGCCGCGCCTCTAGTTCCTCCAAGTCGGTGCTCTCGTGCCACAGTTGGGCCAACTCTGCCTGCACCCGCTGCGCGTGGGCCATCACCTCGGCCAGGGTGGGGCCGTATTTGCGGCAGGCCTGGCGCAGTTGGGCGAGGCGCCGTTCAATTTTGTTTAGCCGACTGGGATCTGCTTCCAGGGTCTCGCCGTAGCGCAGCAGCTCCCGCCCGGCCTCCTCCACCTGAACGAGGGCGCTGCTAACCAGTTCGAGGAGGGGAGTTAGGTCGGGATCCCGTTGAGCCATGCTCTGCAGCAACCGCTCGGCTTGGGCCAACAAGTCAGCAATAGCCGGCGAGCCGCTGTCGTTTTGGTAGAGCAGTTGGTGGAGGGCATAGCTCTGCTGCTGCAGTTCCACGCAGTGGGCTAGGCGCTCCCGCTCCCGCTCCAATTTGGTCAGCTCGTCGGGATCCTCCAGGCGCAGGGCAGCCAGTTCCTGGGCTTGCAACTCCAGGAGATCTAGCCGCTGCAGCCGCAGTTGTTGGTTTTGTTGGCGGGATGCTATCTCTGCTTTGAGCTGGCTCCAGGTTTGGTAGCAAGCTGCCACCTCTAGGCGCAGGCGCAACAGCTCTTCGCCGCCAAAGGCATCCAGCCAGCGGCGCTGAGTTTGGGGCAACTGGAGCTGGATTGTCTGGCCCTGGGCGGTGATCTCCACCAGGTGGGAGCGCAGGCTAAGCATCTGAGCCTTGTTCACCAGCACCCCGTTGACTCGCAGGCGGCTGCTGAGCTTGCCGTTGCGCACCACCAGCTCGCGGCTGCAGACCAGGCCTTCTTCTAAAGGCTCAATTTGCTCCTGCTCTAGCCAGGCCTCCAGGGCGGCCGTGGGCTGGAAAATGGCCTCCACCAGGCCCCGCTCGCTGCCGCTGCGCAGAGCGCGAGCTGGCCCCCCTAGCGCGGCATCGAGAGCCTCGAGAATGATAGATTTGCCTGCCCCTGTTTCTCCCGTGAGCACGTTCAGCCCTGCCCGAAAGGGGATCTCCAAGTGCTCGATGAGGGCGAAGTTCTCGATCCGCAACAGGCGCAACATCGGGATCCCGTTGGCCGTCCTGTCTCAGGTTAGCCTACCTGCCGACTTAGGCGGAACGGGGGAAGAGCAGCTTCAAGGGGTGGCCTCCGGCGTCTCCTCTGTTCTAGCGGCGGTATCGGCAAGCGGCTCGGAGGTGGCGGCTGGGGCATTGGGTGTATTAGGTGCTACCTCTGCCTCCTGGAGAGAGGCGGAGGGTTCGAGCTCGGCTTTTGGCTCTGTGGCGGTGGGCTCGGGGGCAGCGGCAGCGGCTTGGGCAGCCTCTTCTTGCTTTTGCCGCTCGTAGCGGCGCCGTTTGATCCCCTCATCCACCCACACGTACACCAGACTGAGAAGGGAGAGCCCTGCCGTTCCAATTAAAACCCAGAGTAGATTGTTGTCTATCGTCATGAGGTGAGATCCGTCCAACTTTGCTGCCGCGGGAAACGCTGCCCTTAAGGCTTGATCTTACCGTTGAAGCTGCTCTGCCCAATCTTAAAAGACGGGATCCACCCTTTTGCCATGCGCTACCTCAAGTTTTACAAACCCTACGGCGTGCTCACCCAATTTACCGACCGGCAGGGGCGGCCAACTCTCAAGTCTTTCATCCCGGTGCCCAGGGTCTATCCGGTGGGGCGGTTGGATCGCGATAGCGAAGGTCTGCTTCTGCTGACCGACGATGGCCGCCTCAACGCCCGCCTCATCGATCCCAAGTTTGGCCACGAGCGCACCTACTGGGTGCAGGTGGAAGGGATCCCCACGCCGCAGGCTCTGCAACAGTTGGAAAAAGGGGTGATCATCCGGGGGCGGAAAACCCGCCCTGCCCAGGTGAGGGTTCTCACCGAAGAGCCACCCTTGCCACCGCGGGATCCGCCCATTCGCTTTCGCCGCTCCATCCCCACCACCTGGCTGGAGCTGACGCTGCGGGAAGGTCGCAATCGCCAGGTGCGCCGCATGACCGCCGCTGTCGGCATCCCAACTCTGCGATTGGTGCGAGTGCGGCTGGGCCCTCTCTCGCTGGAGGGACTGGCTCCCGGCCAGTGGCAGGATCTCAGTGAGGCGGAGTTGGCCCGCCTGCGGCAGTGTTGTTTTGGCCAGCCACGCCGTCCCCAGCTGAAGCGGGAGCTAAGTTTACCAGAAAGCGCCGTAAAGCCCCGCCCTTTAGGGGGGGGATAAAGGACTCCGTCCCGCTACGCGATAAGGCGCCGCATGTTGTTTTATCATACTGAGCCTGTGATAAAATGGCGGTATGAGAGTCATAGAAGCCAAGCTAAAGGGCACACAGGAGCAGTACCAGGCTTTAGATGAAGCCATCCGTACCGCGCAGTTTGTCCGCAACAAGTGCCTGCGGTACTGGATGGACAACAGGGGCGTTGGCAGGAACGACCTCTACGCCTACTGCAAAATCTTGGCTCAAGAGTTCGATTTTGCTAGGAAGTTGAACTCAACGGCCAGGCAGGCGAGTGCGGAACGAGCTTGGGCTTCTATCTCTCGGTTCTATGCCAATTGCAAGAACAAGGCGGCGAAGAA
>Ga0197142_1001388_pt1 | contig 22226 bp, 17 predicted proteins | sample GBS60_MetaG_FD_148614 | JGI IMG/M metagenome (GOLD analysis project Ga0197142, IMG submission 148614) | Sediment microbial communities from Great Boiling Springs, Gerlach, Nevada, United States - GBS 60_MetaG | ecosystem: Environmental > Aquatic > Thermal springs > Hot (42-90C) > Sediment... | reverse complement strand
TGGAGCGCTGTCTTGCCCTCGGGGTAGCGGTACCAGGAGTGGGTCACCTCCTCCTTGATCTCCTCAGGGTTCTCCAGATCTACCGGCAGCACCTCCGCCAGGTTTTTGCCGAGAATCGCGCCCCGGGGGAAGCGGAAGGAAGCCGGGTCGTTGGGGTGGGTCGTGGGCAGGTCGCCGTACGCAAGGTAGTTCCCCAGCCCGCCCCCAATGCCGGCCCACTCTGGGTAGAAGGAGGCCACCGCCAGGAGATCCGGGAGGTAGAGATGCTCCACCACTGCCATGGCCTCCTGAATCAGTCCCTTGACCATGTTGAGGCGTTCCACGTTAATGGCGTTGTCGCTTTCGAGATCAATGGTGCAGGCCATGCCCCCCACCAGGTAGTTGGGGTGTGGGTTCTTGCCGCCGAAAACCGTGTGGATTTTGATAATTTCCTTCTGCCAACGCAGCGCCTCCAGGTAATGCGCCACCGCCATGAGGTTCGCCTCGGGGGGCAGCTTGTACGCCGGGTGCCCCCAGTAGGCGTTTTGGAAGATGCCCAGCTGCCCGGACTCCACAAAGCGCTTGAGGGTGTCGGCTACGTCGGCGAAGTAGCCCGGTGAAGCATAGGGCCATTTGGGGGAAACCTTCTGTGCCAGCTCAGCGGTGGCCTTGGGGTCGGCTTTAAGGGCAGAAACCACATCCACCCAATCCAGGGCGTGGAGGTGGTAAAAGTGAATCACGTGGTCCTGCACGTACTGGGTGAGCTCCATGATGTTGCGGATGATTTCCGCATTAGGCGGCACGGTGATGCCCAAGGCGTCCTCCACGGCGCGCACCGAGGCCAAAGCGTGCACCGTGGTGCATACGCCGCAGATGCGCTCGCAAAAAGCCCAAGCGTCCCTGGGGTCGCGCCCTTGGAGGATCAGCTCCAAGCCGCGCCACATGGTCCCCGAGGAAAGGGCATCGCGGATCTTGCCGTCCTCCCCGAGGATGGCCTCGATCCGCAGGTGCCCTTCGATGCGGGTTACGGGATCCACAACGATGCGGTTGCTTGCCATGGTCCTCCCCCCTTTCAGTCCTTCTTTTCTTCGCCCGCCTGCCGCTCCCGGCGCCGCTCGGCCAGGCGCTTGACAGCAAAGGAAGCAAAGTGGGCAGCCACGCCCGCCCCGGCGGCGATGGCCACGGTCTTGCCAATCTGGTCAGCGGTGGCCTCCACCCCAGGCAGCGGCACCGCGGCCAGGCGCTGGTAGAAAGGCCCGTTATCCCAGAAGTTGTTCTCGCTGCAACCGATGCAGCCATGCCCCGAGCCGATGGGGAAAGACACCCCGTTGTTCCACTTGAAGGTGGAGCAGGAGTTGTAGGTCATGGGGCCGCGGCACCCCATCTTGTACAAGCACCAGCCTTTCCTGGCTCCCTCGTCGTCCCAGCTCTCCACGAACTGCCCGGCGTCGAAAAACGCCCGGCGGTAGCACTTGTCGTGGATCCTCTGGCCGTAAAACATCTTCGGGCGGCCAAAGCGGTCCAGCTCCGGGAGCCGATCGAAGGTGAGGATGTAGGTAAGCACCCCGGTCATTACCTCAGCGATGGGCGGGCACCCCGGCACGTTGATCACCGGCTTGTTCTTGACGATCTCGTGCACCGGCTTGGCCCCTGTGGGGTTGGGTCGTGCAGCCTGCACGCAGCCGTTGGAGGCGCAGGAGCCCCAAGCGATGACCGCCATGGCGCCCTCAGCTGTTTCCCGGAGGATCTCCAAGAACGTCTTGCCCGCCACCGTGCAGTAAATGCCCCCGTCCTTCGTGGGGGCGTTGCCCTCCACCGCCAGCAAGTAGCGGCCAGGGTACTCCCGCATGATGCGCTCCCGGATCTCCTCCACCTGGTGCCCGGCGGCGGCTTGGAGGGTGTCGTCGTAGTCGAGGGAAATCATGTTGAGCACGATATCGGCAGCGATGGGGTGGGATGAGCGGATGAACGACTCGCTGCAGCAGGTGCACTCCAGGCCGTGCAGCCAAATCACCGGCAGGCGCGGTTTCGTTTCCAAAGCTTCCGCCACCCGCGCCACCTCGCTGGCGGGAAGCCCAAGGGCCGCGGCGGTCATCGTGCAAAACCGCAAGAAGTCCCGCCGGCTCACACCATGCCGCGCAAGCACCTCATAAGTTGTTGGCAACGCTGTCCTCTCCCCCATAGGCACCTCCCTTGTGCTACGTTTAGACTAAGGCCCTCTAAGACATTTGTCAAGTGCTTGTCTTTTTAAGACAAACAAGAGGGCGACTCCATCTCAGTTTTTCAGCCTTGGGGCACTGGAAAGGAAGAGGCTTCAAGCGCCGGCGGAACCGGGCTCCGCCCGGGGCTCCCCCCGGGCCCGGGAGCGGGAGGCGAGCCAGCGCACCAAGCGCGGAAAGTGCCGTGCCAAGAACACCACCACCTTGCCGTGGCCGGTGATCACCACCTCTGGCCGCCTGCGGAGAATCGCCCGGACCATCACCCTGGCTGCCTTTTCCGCAGGCATGACGAGAAAGGGAGGCGCTGGGTCGGAAGCTTCCGGGTGAAGCATGCCCTGGTTGTCTACCCGACGAATGTTGCTCTCCACAAAGCCAGGGGAAAGCAACACCACCGCCACGCCAAAGGGGCGGAGCTCCCCCCGCAGACTTTCCGCTAGGGCCCGCACCGCGAACTTGCTCATGGAGTACGGGGCGGAGCCAGGAACTGCGAGGTACCCCGACACCGAGCCGGTGATGGCAAGCACACCGCGACTCGCCTTGAGGTGCAAAATAGCGGCCTTGACGGTGCGCAGCACACCAAACACGTTGGTGGCAAACTGCCGTTCGAAGTCGGCGATGGCTAGCCCCTCCACAGGCCCTACTACCCCGAACCCAGCATTGGCCACCACCACATCAAGACCACCTAACGCCCCCACCGCGAAATCAATTGCTTGCTCTACAGACCTGTCCTGCCTCACATCGCAAAGCGCCGCTTCCGCCCACCCACCTTTGAGGCGGATCCCATCGCGTACCGCTTCCAGACGTGAAAGGTTTCTTGATGCGAGGACCACGCGAGCACCTCGGCGAGCAAACTCTCGGGCCAAAGCCGCTCCGATGCCCGAGGACGCCCCCGTGATGAACACCCTCAAGCCTTCCGCTCTCTTCATGGGCCGATTCTACCTGCGGCCCAAAGCTTCTGGCCTGGGTTGGCCAACTGGTGTTGATGCTCACAAACGCGGAGCAGAGGCCCGGGGAAGAAACCGGGTAAGTATCCCATCGGCCATGCCTAGAATTGGCAGGGGGACGAAGGCTGGGCAGCTTCGAGATGTTGACTTACGCCCCGATTCACGTACTATGCGCGTTGTAAATGAACAGGGGCCAGACTTGTAAGCCTTGGCTTGTTCTCATGCTCCTGCTCGTCCCCCCGGTTTTTGCGGAGCGGCTCAATTTCGCCCGCTACGCAAACCAGGAAGGGTTGCCCCAAAGGCAGGTCCTGGCCATCACCCAGGATACTTGGGGGTATCTCTGGGTGGGCACCTACGGAGGGCTTTCGCGCTTCAACGGCAGGAGCTTTGTGACGCTCCGCACTCGGGAGGGGCTTTCCTCAAACAGCGTTCAGGACATTGTTCCCTTGCCCGACGGCCGGCTTTGGGTTGCCACTTCAGGGGGCGGCGTGTGCTTCGTGGAAAAGCTGCGCGCCACCCGCTGCTTCCACGCTCCCCAGTTCCTCACCTCCGACGACGTGCTGGACTTGGAACCTGACGGCTCGGGCGGGGTGTGGGTGGGGACGTTCCAGGGTTTGACCCACTTAAGGGTAGACGGCCGGGCGGAGCTTTTTCCGACCCTCGAGGGTAAGCCCCTCCGCAACGTTTGGAACATCAAAAAGCTGGGCCAAACGGTGCTGGTGGCTCACGCAGGAGGCCTTGCAGAGCTCGCCCAAGATGGCTTGCGCAGCTTGCCGTTTCCCGAACCCTGCCGTGCACCCCGGGCACTTTTACCCACCCGCCGATCGCTCTACCTGGGCTGCGAGAATGGGCTTTTCCAGTTAGCCTGGCCCCTGGCCAAAAGCGGTACAAAAGCCCTCGCCCGGGATGTTTTCGTGGAAGATCTTACCGGCGAAGAAGGCCGGGTATGGGCCGCTACCCGCTCAGGCCTGCTCCAGGCAACTCCTCGGGGCGTTCGTCGCATCACCACTGAAAGCGGTCTTTCAGCTAGCGTCATCCATCGGGTTTTTCAAGACAGAGAGGGTGTGCTCTGGCTGGGCACAGAGGAAGGACTCTTTAAACTGGTTCCGGGACCCTTTATCACCTACACCGTGAACGACGGTTTGCCCACCAACTTTGTCCGGGCCTTAGCCAAAGACAGCCTGGGGCGGTTGTGGATTGGCACGCGGCGGGGCCTTGCAGTTATGGAAGACGGCAGGATCCGTACGCTGCCCCATGCCGAGCTTTCTGGCACGCGGGTCTACACGATCCTCCCCTTGCCATCCGGGGAGCTGTGGGTGGGCACTAACAGGGGAGTTATGGTGTTCCAGGGTGGCCGGCTAGTGCGTAAGCTCACCGAACGGGAGGGCTTGCCGGATCGTTTCACCTTTGCCTTAGCAGCCGACCATGGGGGGGAAAAGATCTTCATTGGCACCTGGGCCGGCATGGCGTCATGGAACCGGGGCAAAATTGGGCCGCTCCCGCCGGAGCTCGCAGCCGCCCGACCACTGGCGCTTCTTCTCGATCCCAAAGGGCGCCTTTGGGTTGGCCTGCGGGATGGCAAGGTGTTGGTGCAGCACCCCACGGGCCGCGTCGAGCTTTTGGGCGCTGCCCAAGGCCTGTCGGACCAGGTGGTGTGGTCGATGGCTGCAGATGCCGAGGGTGTTTGGCTCGGCACCAACGGCGACGGTGCTTTCCACGTCACCGACCGCGGTGTGGAGCGGTGGGACACGGGCCGCGGCCTTGTGGACGACTTCGTTTGGCAGGTCCTTCCCGACCAGAAGGGGCGCGTGTGGTTCTTCACTTCTCAGGGGCTCGACCGGTTGGAGAACGGGCAGCTGCGCCATTTCGGGATCCAGGATGGGCTTCCCGATCTGGAAGGCTCCGCCGGCGCCTGCGCCCTGGGGGAAGACGGGGTAATCTGGTTTGGCACCGGCTCGGGGTTGGTACGCTACGACCCCTCCCAGGAAACCAGCACCCTCCCCCCACCGCCCATCCTCTTGGAGTCCGTGCGACGGCCAACGGGGGAGCCAGTGGCCGAAGGTGAACGACTGCCCGGATCCTCCGGCCTCGCCATCCACATGGTCTCCCTAAGCTACCGGAACGAGAAGGCGCTTCGCTTTAGCTACCGTCTGCTTCCCAGTCAGCCCAATTGGTCCCCGTTACAACCCCATGGGGAGGTCGCATTTGCCTCCCTGGGTCCCGGGCACTACACCTTCGAAGCCGTAGCGGTGGACGCTGAAGGGAGGCGTTCCCCTACGCCTGCCAGGTTCAGCTTTTCCGTGGCGCACCCTTGGTGGCAAACGCCTTGGGCAATCGGCTTAGCACTTTTGCTCGGAGGCTTTGCCACGCTGGGCTACACCCGGTTCCGCCTTGCCAGGGCGCAAGCCCGGACCGCACAGCTTGAGCGGCTGGTGCAGGAGCGCACCCGGGAGCTTGAGGAAAAAGCCAAAGAGCTTGCCCGTCTTGCGCAAACCGATGAGCTAACAGGGCTTCCTAATCGGAGGCGCTTTTTCCAAGTGCTCCACGCCGAGCTGCAACGCCTCTGGCGCGCCCCTTCTGAAGCTAGGCTGTCCTTGCTGCTGTTGGACTTAGACGGCTTCAAGCGGATAAACGACACACTGGGTCACACGGCGGGCGATGCTTACCTCAAAGCCGTGGCCGAAGCGTTGCAGCAGGCAGTGCGCACTACGGATACCGTAGCGCGGATCGGAGGGGACGAGTTCGCGGTCATTTGCCCCATGACCGACCGGGCCGGGGCGCTAGTGGTGGCGGAAAAAATCCGTCAGGCGTGCTCGAGTCTGCGTGTCCCGTACGGGAACAGCACGCTCGATTCGACCGTTTCTGTGGGTCTTGCGGTCGTGGCGCCCTCGGCTGCCTTCTCCGAGCAAGAGGTGATCCGCCTGGTGCAGCGAGCGGATCTCGCGCTCTACGCCGCCAAACGCCGTGGAGGCAACGTGTTTTTGGACGACAGCGAAACCTGGGCTTAATCCCCCGCGAACCCGGGGGTAGCCAAAGGCGTTTTTTGCTTTGCAAGGAGTTTCAGCTATGGCTGCCACTTGCCGCTTTTGTCAGAAGGAGATCCCCGAGGCGAGCAACTACTGCCCCCACTGCGGGCAAGCCCAGGCGGGTCCACCTAGGAAGCTTTTTCGCTCCAGTGCAAACGGAAAGCTTCTCGGCGTTTGCAGCGGCTTCGCGGAGTACTGGGAGCTGGACCCCACGGTGATGCGGGCGATCTACCTCGGGCTCACGTTGTTCTCTGGCATCCTTCCCGGGATCGTGCTTTACTTCTTGCTGGCGCTCATCATGCCCCGCCGGTGATCCTAGCTCGCCCCCGGCTCCGGGTAAAAGCCTACCGGGCAAAGGGGGAGGGCGACCTTGCTCGCTGAGCCGTGACCGCCTGGAAGAAAGAGCAAGCCACCCGAAGCAAGGCCGCCTGGCTACCTCCCCTCCGCAATCAAACCAGCTCCGCTGTGGAGAAGAAGAACGCTAGCTCCACTGCCGCGTTTTCCCGGGAATCCGAGCCGTGGATCGCGTTGCGCTCAATGGAGCTACCGAAGAGAGCTCGAATGGTTCCCGGCGCTGCCTTCGCCGGATCCGTCGCCCCCATGACCTCCCGGAGGTAAGCCACCGCGTTGTCCCGCTCCAGGGCCAGAACCCAAACAGGGCCCGAGGTCATGAACGCCACCAGCGAAGCGTAGAACGGCCGCTCCCGGTGCACCTCGTAGAACTTGCCGGCTTGGGCTTCGGAAAGCTGCAGGCGCTTTACCCCGAGGATGCGGAACCCCTCCCGCTCCAGGCGGGCGATGATCTCCCCCACATGCCCGGCAGCCACCGCATCCGGTTTAATGATGGTTAAGGTCCGTTCCACCATACCAGCTCCCCCTCAAGCTTTCCCCAAAACCTTGGCCATAGTGATGCCAATTTCCGCCGGCGTGGGGACCACATGAATCCCTGCAGCTTGCAGCGCCTCCATCTTTTCCTTCGCAGTGCCTTTGCCACCGGCAATGATCGCCCCCGCGTGGCCCATGCGCCTCCCCGGGGGCGCGGTTTGCCCCGCAATGAACGCCACCACCGGCTTTGTGAAGCGCGAGCTCACAAACTCCGCTGCCTCTTCTTCGGCCGTTCCTCCGATTTCGCCGATGAGCACCACCGCCTCAGTTTGAGGATCCTCTTGGAAGGCAGCTAAAACGTCCACGAAGCTGGTCCCCGGCACCGGATCCCCGCCAATACCCACGCAGGTGGATTGCCCCATCCCCAGCTTGGTGAGCTGGTCCACCGCCTCGTAAGTGAGGGTCCCAGACCGGGAGACCACGCCGATGCTCCCCTCCCGGTGAATATGGGCCGGCATGATGCCCAGTTTTGCCTTTCCGGGAGAGATGATGCCCGGGCAGTTGGGCCCGATAAGCCGCACCCGGCTGGCCCGGAGCGCTTGGCGCACCAGCACTTCGTCCTTGGCAGGGATCCCCTCGGTGATGCAAACGATAAGCTCAATCCCCGCGTCGGCTGCCTCGAGGATGGCATCCGCGGCTTGCAGCGGAGGTACGAAAACCAGCGAGGCGGTACAGCCGGTGGCCTTACGGGCTTGCTCCACGGTGTCGAAGACCGGAACTCCGTCCACTTCCTGTCCGCCCTTGCCCGGGGTCACGCCCGCGACGATCTTGGTGCCGTACTCCCGACACCGGGCGGCGTGAAACTGTCCCTCCTTGCCAGTTAACCCCTGCACTACCACTTTGGTGTTCTCATCAACCCAGATGGCCATCGCCCCCTCCTTACCCGGCCAGCTCCACCACTTTCTTGGCCGCCTCCGCCATGGTGCCCGCGGGGTGCAGCGGCAACCCGGACTCTGCAAGGATGCGCCGCCCTTCCTCCACGTTGGTGCCTTCCAAGCGCACCACGATCGGCAGCCGCACCTCCAAGTTCCGGGCAGCCGCCACCACCCCGGCGGCGATCCTGTCGCACCGCACAATCCCGCCGAAGATGTTGATAAGCACGGCCTTCACGTTGGGATCCGAAAGCAGGATGCGGAACGCGTTTTCCACCCGCTCCTGGCTCGCCCCGCCCCCCACGTCCAAGAAGTTTGCGGGGCTGCCGCCGTAGTGCTTGATGATGTCCATGGTGGCCATGGCCAGCCCGGCGCCGTTCACCATGCAGCCGATGTTGCCGTCCAGCTTGATGTAGTTCAAATCGTACTTGGAAGCTTCCACCTCGAAGGGATCCTCCTCCTCTAAATCGCGCATTGCGGCGATTTCTGGATGACGCACCAGGGCGTTATCATCAAAGTTCATCTTGGCGTCCAAGGCCAGCACCCGGCCGTCCCCGGTCACGAGGAGCGGGTTGATCTCGGCGAGCGAAGCATCGGTTTCGTTGTAGGCCCGGGCCAAGGCTTGAGCAAACGCCACGAACTCTTTAAAGGTGTTCCCCGAAAGGCCCAAGGCGAAGCCCAGCTTGCGGGCTTGAAAAGGCCGCAGCCCGAGAGTTGGGTCGAAGTGCTCCTTGAGGATGGCCTCGGGGTGCTCCCGGGCCACCTCCTCGATCTCCATACCCCCAAAGGCTGAGGCCATCATCACAGGCAAGGCCCGGCTCCGATCCAGGACCACGCCCAGGTACAGCTCCCGAGCGATGGGCAGTGCCTCTTCCACAAGCACCTTGCGCACGATTTTCCCCTCGGGTCCCGTTTGCACAGAAACTAGTTTCATTCCGAGGATCTGAGCCGCTACTTGCGCCGCTTCTTCCGGAGAGTTTGCCAGCTTCACACCCCCAGCCTTTCCCCGACCGCCCGCGTGCACCTGGGCCTTCACCACCACCCGCCCCCCCAACTCCTGGGCGATGGCCCTGGCCTCTTCGGGGGTGAAAGCCACGCGCCCCCGGGGCACCGCCACGCCGAACCGCGCGAGGATTTCCTTGGCTTGGTACTCATGAACCTTCATGGAAGCCTCCAGAAACGCTTGCCCGTCGCTCGGGCCCCGAGATTGTGCACCAAATCACGTGCGTGCGCAACCTACAGCTTGCTTAGGAAAAGATCTCCGGGGGCACAGCGGTAGTTTAAGTAAACTGGTGGCATGAAAAGTGGCCAGCTGCTAGGCCACTTTCGCTTGCTCTCGCTCTTGGGCCGCGGGGGCATGGGGGAGGTGTGGGCCGCCCAGGACCTGGTCCTGGAGCGAAAAGTCGCGCTGAAGGTGCTTCCCGAAGCCATGCGGCAAGACGAGAAGGCGCTGGCCCGCTTCCGGAGGGAGGCCAGGGTGCTGGCTGCCTGCAACCACCCCCACGTGGCCCAGGTGTACGAAATGGAAGAGCTGCCCGATCCCGACAACCCCGCAGTGCTGCTGCGCTGCATCGTCATGGAGCTGGTGGAAGGGGAAAGCCTTGACAAGAAAAAGCCGCTTCCCTACCAGCAGCTGTTGCCGCTGGCCAAAGAGTTGGCAGCCACGCTTCACGCCACCCACAGCCACGGGATCGTGCACCGGGACCTCAAACCTGCAAACCTGGTGGTGGACCGCCAGGGCAAGCTGAAGGTTTTGGACTTCGGCCTGGCCTTGTTTTACCCAAAAACCGGGCCTTCCGAGCAGGACCTCACGATGGAGCGCTTCACCGACGGTTTCGTGGCGGGGACGCCGGCGTACATGGCACCGGAGGTGATCCGGGGCGCCCCAGGGGACGAGAAGAGCGACGTTTGGGCGTTCGGCTGCACCGTCGCTGAGCTTTTAACTGGGCAAAGGCTCGTGCCGGGGAAAACCATCCCCGAGGTCGTTGGGAACGTCCTCAATGGGACTCTCGCTTGGCGGTGGCCCCGCCACGTGCCGGTTCCCTTCCGCCGGCTCCTGGAGCGCTGCTGCGCCCAGGATCCACAGGCGCGACCGAGCTTTGCGGAAATCCACCGGGCCCTGGAGCAGCTGGAAACAAGGCCCCGGGCCCTTACCTCTCCATGGCTGGTGGCTGCCGGCTTGCTGCTCCTTTTCGCCAGTTTTTTTGCGAGCCGCCTCCTGTTTCCCCCATCGCCACCACCGCTGCTCGACCCGAACCAACGTCTTGCGGTGGCACTAGAGGCCGCCGCCCCAGAGCAGCTCTCAGGCCTGCTGGAACGGTTCTCCCGCGCCTGTGCCGAGCAGCCTTTCCTGGTGCTGGCTCCCAAGGCCAAAGCTCAGGTGCTAGTACGGTTGCAGGAGGGGCGCTCCTCCGTATCGTTTCGCATTGAGGAGCTGGCCCATGGTACGGTGCTCGCCGAGCTACCCGCCGGCTCCGAGGCCAGCGAGTTCGAGGCGGTGTTCGATCGGCTGCACCGGGAGCAAATTCGCCGCCAGCTGGCCCTGGAGGACGATCTGTTTTCCTACCTTGTCACCAAAGCTGCAAACGCCCAGGCTGCCGCGGCTTTCCGGGACGGCGTGCGGCTTTTCTTCCGCACCCGCTACAGCGAAGCCGACGCGCTGTTCCAACAAGCGCTGGCCGCCGACCCTGGTTTCTGGCCCGCTCCGCTGTTTTTGGCCGCTTCGGCAAAGCCCAGGGGGCGGTTCCCCCAAGCCCACGAAAACATTGCGAAAGCCCGAGCCATGTTCCGGCAACGCGACCCGGCGGATGCGCTGGTTCTCGAGGCGTTCGCCGCCTACGTGGCCGAGGATTGGCAGCGCCAGGTGGAAGCGCTCCGGGCGCTGCTGAAAACCTTCCCCCACTCGCCCTACCTGCTCTTCCGCACCGCCCAGACGCTGCGGTTCCAGGACCGCCCCGAGGAGGCCATCCCCTTGCTGCGCAAGCTGGTGCGGGAAAAGCCCCAGCTGGAGTTCAGCCCGATCAGAGAGTCCCTGGCCTACGCCCAGCTGCTCGCGGGGGATTACGAGGGCTGTCTTGCCACCTGCCAGGAGGGGAAAAAGCGTTTCCCCACGCGCCACCGCTACGACCTTTACGAGAGCTACGCTTTGCGTCTTTTGGACAGGCCCGCCGCGGCCCGGGAGGCGTTGCGGGAAGCGCTGCGCAAGTACGCGGATTTTGGTTCGGCGCCTCCCCTCACCCGCGCCCAGTCCGGTGCCTTCTGGGCGGCGTACGCGGGTTGGCCGGAGGAGAGAGCGCGGCAGTACGCCTCGATGCTGGAGGAAGCCGAGCGGCGGCTCGCTTCGCAACCCGAGGACAGCGAGGGGTTGGCCTTCAAGGCCGAAGCGCTGCGGGGTTTGGGCGACTACGCCGCGGCAGCGGCTTGTTACGAAGCGCTGTTTGCCACGGGGCGGCAGCCCAGCACTTACCAGCTTACCGATTACGCCAGGGCGCTTGCGGCCCAGGGCCTTGCGCTCCAAGCCCGGCAAGCTTTGGAGCGCGCTGGCGCGCTCTGGCGCAGCACCGAGGAGCCCGCCAAGGGCATAGCGGCCTACAACCTGGCCATCGCCTGGAGCGAGCTGGGGGAGTTGGAGGAAGCGCTGCGCTGGCTAGAGCGCGCCCGGGACCTCCATGGGTTCGACCGCTTGGACCTGCTCCTGGACCCGGAGCTGGAGATCCTGCGAAAAAAACGTCTTCTGGACAGGTTTTTCCCTCAAAGACCACGCTGAACCAGGCGCAGGAGTGCTTCCTCGCTCAAAATCCCCTGGGCTTTCTTTGCCTCTGCCAGGATTCGCTGGACCAGCTCGCCGGTCACCGGGTAGCCGCGGGCCGCCAACCAGAACCGCACGTTGGCTGCCCCGGAGTAGGGGCCCACCAAGACCTCCTGCTTTCCTCCCACCAGCCGAGGCGGGTAAGGGGAGTAAACCAGCTCCTCCCAGTCCTCCCGGTGCTGCTCCCGGGCCTTCCAAATGGCCGCAGCGTGCACCCCGCTGGCAGTGGCGAAAGCCTGGGCGCCCAGAACCGGTGCATGGGCCGGAATGTAAAGCTCCAGCAACTGGCAAGCCTCCCGCAAGGCAGGTACCAGCTGAGTGAGAGGGTTAGGGTGAAGGCCTGCCAGGGCGAGGTTCACCAAGAGCTGCTCCAAAGGAGGATTCCCACTCCTCTCCCCTACCCCCAGAAGAGTCCCATGGAGCCGATCCGCCCCAGCCCGAGCAGCAGCCAAAGCACAAGCCACCGCTAAGCCCCGGTCGTTGTGCCCATGCCAATCGAGCTTCACGGCGCCGGCACCGTGGGCTTCAAGTACCTGCCGAGTAAACCGCACCAAGTTTTCCGCACCCCAGGGCGTTAACGCTCCGGTGGTATCTGCAAGACACACCCTTTGCGCTCCAGCTCGAGCAGCCGTCAGTACCGCCGCCTGAAGATCCTCAGGGAAGGTACGGCTCGCGTCTTCAGCCACAAAGGTTACGGGCAGACCCTCCCGCACCGCACACCCTACAATCTGCTCCAGCTTGTGCAGCAGGAACTCCCGCTCCCAGCGCTCCACCTGCAAGCGCAGGCGGGAAAAGCTCAAAAACAACATGGCCTCTAGCGGGATACCCGCCTGCTGGCTTATAGCCGCACAAGCCAGAACATCCTTGGCCAAGGTGCGGACGGCACAGTTCGGGTGAAGCGGCAAACGATGGTCGCGGATTTCCCGGGCCAGCTCCTGCACCTCCCAGGCAACCCGGGAGCTTGCCGCCGGCATCCCCAGGTCCACCGCAGCCACCCCGAGGGACGCCACCAGGTGCAGGTAACGCTTTTTCGTCTCAAGGGAAGGCTCTCGGTTGGAAGGGCTTTGGAGACCGTCCCGCAGGGTCTCGTCATCGAGGAAGACCCTCTCACTGGGTGCCCCAAAAGGCCCATCCCAGTCAAACACCAACGGGTGCTGTGTGAAGGCCACAGCCGGATGGTTACTTGCCCGGAAAATGAGGTGGGCGCTTCTCAAGAAAAGCTGCTACGCCCTCCCGAAAGTCCGCAGTGGCTGCGCACAGGCCGAAAAGTGCCGCCTCCAGAGCAAGCCCCACGGGCAACGGTACGTCCTCCCCTCCCTGCACCGCCGCCAGGCACCGGGCCACCGCGGTGGGCGCCACCGCCAGGATTTCCTCGGCAAGTTTTTGAGCTGCAGCTTTGAGCTCAGCTCCGGGCACCACGAGGTTCACCAGACCCCAGGCGTGAGCTGTAGCTGCGTCGATCATCTTGCCGGTGAGCAGCAGCTCCAAAGCCCGCCCCTTGCCCACCAAGCGAGGCAAGCGCTGGGTACCACCGTAGCCGGGAATGAGGCCCAGCTTCACCTCCGGTTGACCAAACTTGGCGTGCTCCGCTGCCACCCGCAGGTGGCAAGCCATGGCCAGTTCCATCCCTCCACCCAGGGCGAAGCCGTTCACCGCAGCGATTACCGGCTTCGTGGCCCGTTCGATGGTGCCGAACAGCCGCTGCCCCCGCTCAGCCAGGGCTTGGGCCTCGGCAGGGTTGAGCTGCTGGAACTCGGCGATGTCAGCACCAGCCACAAAGGCCTTTTCTCCCGCACCGGTGAGCACCAGCGCGCCCACCGCTTGGTCCGCCAAGGCAGTGCTCACTGCCCCCTCCAGGGCCACCAGCACGTCGCGGTTCAGCGCGTTGAGCTTCTCTGGCCGGTTCACCGTCAACCAGCGCACCCTCCCGTGGTCTTCCACCAGGACCAGTTCCTCCATAACTCCTCCTCGGTTTGGAATCATGGCCGCTTTCCCAGCCAGCTGCAAGAGGCCCAGGGGAGGGGTTGACAAGTCCTCCACGGGAGCGTATATTACCAGTTGGTGATGGAGTGATGGAATGGAGTGATGGATATGCCGCTCAGCCCAAACATCACGATCGAGGAGCTGGTGGAGAAGCTCCCTCAAGCCCCGGGGATACTACGGAGGTTTGGGATCGTGTGCATCCAATGTGGCGAGCCGGTATGGGGGACTTTGGAAGAGGTCGCCCGCGAAAAAGGAATCTATGACCTCACCCCGGTGCTCGCGGCGCTCCGCCAAGCGCAAAAGGAGCAAGGCCAAGAGCCGAGAGAAGATGAGACGGGAGAAAAGAAGGAGGGATAAGTCCATGGCACTGCTTTCGAACAAGGATGCTCGCAAAGTGCAAGAAACGCTCCAGGCCCTGCCGGCTTCCGTGGAGGTGCACTTCTTTACCCAAGAGCTGGAGTGTCAGTTTTGCCGGGAAACAGGGCAACTACTGCGGGAGCTTGCGGCCCTGTCGTCGAAGCTCCAGCTGGTGGAGCACGACTTTTTGCTGGACAAGGAGGCAGTGGCCACCTTTGGGGTGGAGCAGGTTCCGGCCATCGTGCCCGTGGGGCCGGCCGGAGACCTGGGGATCCGCTTTTACGGGATCCCAGCCGGGTACGAGTTTGCAAGCCTGCTGGAAGGGCTCAAGCTTGCGGCGGGGGAAGACCCGGAGCTTGCCCCTGAAACCAAAGATTTTCTCGGCAAGCTCGATCGCCACTTGGAGCTGGAGGTTTACGTCACCCCCACCTGTCCCTACTGCCCGGGCATGGTGGTCAACGCTTTCCGCCTTGCAGCTGCCTCGCCAAAGGTGAAAGCAGCTATGGTAGAAGCCACCGAGTTCCCCCACCTCGCTATTCGCTACCAGGTGCGGGGGGTGCCCAGGACCGTTATAAACCGAGGCGCCGGATTCATCGAAGGGTTGGTGCCGGAAAGCTACCTGGTGGAAGAGCTGCGGGCGGTGCTGGGAAAGTCCGCGCCCGTGGCATGATGGAAGCGTGCTGAAAAAGGCCGCTGCAACGTCGTTTGTCACGGTAGCTTTTCTTTTTGGGGCCTGTCGCAGTGCCCAGCCCCCCATCTACCTCACGCCGGAGGAGTGGGCCCAGGAAGTAGCCCAACGGGGGGTGGACCCAAGCCGTATCCCCAACCCGCTCCAAGTCACCGAGGCCATGAAGCGCGCCGCGGAGCTCATGGCCGGTCCAGGGGAGCCTCCGGTCCGCTTGGAGCGGCTTCAGCGAGCGCTTTTCGATCCGAATCAGTTCCCTTTCACCTACTTCACCCGGGGTACGCTTACCGCCGCGGAAGCTTTTCACCGGCGCGAAGGGAATTGCCTTTCTTTCACGAACCTCTTCGTAGCCCTGGGGCGTTCCCTGGGCATCCCGGTAACCACCGCCTTGGTGCAGCGCGTCGTGGGCAGCGAGCGAGAAGGGGACCTCATCGTTGTGAACACCCACGTGGTGGCGGTGTTGGAGTACGCGGGAGGCCTCTACACGTACGATTTCGACCGCACTCGGACCGCCAAACCAATTCACGTCCAGCCCCTGGACGACATGTGGATCACTGGGCTTTACCTCAACAACAAAGGCGCTGACGAGCTGCGCCTAGGGCACGCTGACATCGCTTTGCGTTTTTTTCAGGACGCCGTTGCTCTGGCTCCTGGCTTTGCCCCAGCTTGGGCAAACCTGGGGGTGGCGCGGCGCCGGCTAGGCGACATAGCGGGAGCCCTTGAGGCGTATAGGAAGGCCTTGGAGCTTGCACCTTCAGATCCCACGGTGCTCTCTAACCTGGCGGCTTTGTTTCGGTTCTTGGGGAGGGAAGCCGAAGCCCAGCAGGCATTGCAAGCGGCGAACCTAGCCCAAGCTAGCCCTCACCAGCTCCTAGTACGGGGCGATGTGGAGCTCGCCGCAGGACGGATCACCGAAGCGAAAAAGTTTTACCGGCGGGCCTTGCGAGCAAACCCCAAGTTCGTAGAACCCATGCTGGCATTGGCGCGGGCTGAGCTGGCGGAGCAAAACGTCGGACGAGCAGCCCGGTGGCTTGCCCGGGCTGCCAAGCTGGATCCCTCCAATCCTTTGCTCCAAACCTTGCAACAGGAGGTCAACCAGCGGCGCTAGGTTCTCTTTCTTCGTCTTTCTCCCAGGGTTGTGGGTTGGGGTAAGCTTGCTGCGCACCGGGTAACGGTGACTGGGAGCTTCGATTATGGCCAAGATCAGGTCGCCAGTGGCAACTTCTCCGTCCCCCAAGTCCCTTTTCCGCAGGGTAGCCAGGACCCTTTCGGCCATCGAACAAGGCTCCACACCCCTTGCCACCATTCGGGCCGCCGCCGAACACATGGTCCGAAACTTCCGCAGCGAGTTGGGGGTGGAGGGGGGAAGGATTTATCGCCTGGAGGGAGTGTTTTATGAGCTCGTGGAGACCTTCGGCCAGGCCTCCAGAACCAGGGGAGGGGTTCGGGTGCCCCAGAGCTACCTCCCAATCCAAGAGCTTCTGGAAACGGGCCTCTTGGTCATGGACCGCAACGCTCCCGGGTTAGACCCGGAACTGGAGCAAGCCTTAGGAACCGGTGAACGTTTTGCCGCTATTGCCCTGGCAGACGGGGAGTACATTATCTCCTTCGATGTGGATCCTGCCAGAGGCAACGATGAGGAGCTGGCCGCCTCGCTCAACATTGTCCGCCTTGCTATCTCCCAAAAGTTACGGCAGGAAAAGTTTGACGAGATCCTCAAAGAGGCGAGCCGGATTCAAAGCTCGATCCTCCCCAAGCGGCTCCCCAGCTACCCGGGTTTCGACATCGCCGCGGATTCCCGTCCGGCGGAAGAGGTGGGGGGTGACTTTTTCGACGTCATCCCTTTGTCCCCCGAAATTTTTGACTTAGCCATCGCCGACGCCTCGGGGCACGGTTTACCTGCAGCCCTCCAGGTGCGGGACGTGTACGTGGGGCTGCGCATGGGCCTGGCCCGGGACTTTAAGCTGGTACGCACCATGGAGCGGCTTGCAGCCATCATCAACCGCTCCAAGCTCACCTCCAAATTCGTTTCGCTGTTTGTGGCGGAGCTGGAATCCAACGGCAACCTGGTGTACGTGAACGCTGGCCACGTACCACCCTTCGTGCTCAAGCAGGATGGCAACCTGCTGTTTCTTCGGGAGGGAGGCATGGTGATGGGCCCATTGGAAAAGGTGTGCTATGTACGGGGGTTCGTGCACCTGGAACCGGGGGACGTCCTGGTGATGTACACCGACGGCATCACCGAGTGTTTCCACCACCGTACCGGCGAGGAGTTCGGCATTGAGCGGCTGGTACGCCTGGTGCGGCGCCATCGCCACAAGCCAGCCAAAGAGATCGTCCGCGTGGTGTTCGATGCCACCAAAAGCTTTGCGGGGGAAGCCACACCCACCGACGATCAAACGCTCCTGGTGGTGCGCCGCCTAGCACACCAGGAGTCGGAGGCAAGCGAGTTGTATACTCTGCGGGCATGATGGAAACCAAGCCCGAGCACTTTTTCGACCTTACCTCGTTCCGCCACGCAGAAGTGTTTCCCCCCGGGGAGCCGGTGTGGGCGGCTTTGGCCTGGGGACTGGCTCAGTACCTGGAACGCTGGCAGGACTGGGCCGTGCGCTCCCCGCTCCCGGCAGGGGTTTACGTCCTTCAGGGGCCCGTGTCCATCGCAGAGGACGTGGAGATCGAACCCGGAGCCGTCCTTCGAGGTCCCGTGCTCATCGATCGGGGTTGCCGCATCCGCACCGGAGCGTACCTCCGGGGCCCCGTGCTTTTGGGTGAGGGAGCGGTGGTCGGGGCGCATTCCGAGCTGAAGAACGCGATCCTGCTCCCCGGCGCCCACGCCCCGCACCAAAACTACGTGGGCGACTCGATCCTGGGCGGCAACGTAAACCTTGGGGCTGGGACGATCCTCTCCAACGTGAAAAACCTCGGAGGGGCGGTTGCCATCCCCATCGGGGATCGCACCGTACACACCGGGCTCAGGAAGCTCGGCGCTATCCTCGGGGATCGTTGCAAGACCGGGTGTAACACCGTGACCAACCCCGGTGTGCTCATGGCCCCGGGGTGCCTCACCTACCCCAACGCCACGCTTCGCTCCGGCTATTACCCGCCAAATACCGCCGTGAAGGTGCGCCAAGTGCAGCAGCTTGTGGCGCTTCTCCGAGACTAATTGGCACGGGTTTTGCAGCAAAGTGAAGGCGGAAGGGAGGTCGCCATGATGGGTTCCACGTTCTACCGCAAGGCCTTCACCAGCTGGGGGATGGCGCTGGGGCTTGGCGCTGGGATCGCCCTGGCCCAGGGGGAGGACGATCCCCTGACCTCTCTCAGCTACATCGCGTACCTGGAACGTTACGCTAGCATCACCCCCGCTTCCGGTGGCGAAACCCTGGACGCGGTGGTGAATATGCCGGTGTTACCCGGGGACCGGGTGGAAACCTCCCGAGGTGCCCGGGCAGAGCTGCAGCTTGCCGATGGCTCTACCGTTTGGATGGACCAGTTCACCACCCTGGACCTTGACGCCGTTGCCAACTCCCGGGGTTTTTCGGCCCAGCGCACGGTGCTCTACCTCGCCACCGGCAGGATTGCGGTGGAGGTGCCCTCTTCCGCACCGAGTCTACGCGTGGATTCCCCGGCGGGCACCGTGTACCTTAACCGCAACGGCCTGTACCAGCTGGCCTTCGAAGGGGCTCAGCTGGAGGTGGTGGCAGCCCGGGGCGCTGCGGAGCTCCCGGCTGGGATGGGCTCGGTGCTGCTGCGGGCCGGGTATGTGGCCTGGGTGGCGGGGGGCGAGGAAGTACAACGGGCAAGCTGGTTTGATGAAAGCGATGACTTCTGGCGTTGGGTTCAGGAGCGCCGCACCCCACCACCGCAATCCGCCACCGCCCGGTACATAAAGGGCAGCGTCCGGGCCTACGTTTTGGATTCCTACGGGGAATGGGTTTACGTAGACGACCTTGGAAGCTGGGGTTGGCGACCCCGGGTAACCATCACCTGGGTGCCCTATCGGTATGGGCGGTGGTACTGGACGCCCACCGGCTGGTGCTGGGTTTCCTACGAGCCCTGGGGCTGGTACCCCTATCACTACGGCTCCTGGTATTTCTCGGTGAGCTTCGGTTGGGTCTGGTTTTGGGATCCCGTCTGGGCTCCGGCTTGGGTTCATTGGATTTACACCCCTGGTTACGTAGGTTGGTGTCCCCGGGGCTACTATGACTGGTGGTGGTGGCGCCATGGAGGTTACGGGGGCCATCACCGGCCCCATCGCTGGAGCGAGGTGAGCTTCGACTTTTCCGGCCGTGTCAGGCTGGACTCTATAGACCGCCGTCCTTGGACCTTCGTGCCCGAGAGTCGGTTCACCCACTCCCACATTGAGCGCGTGCGTCTCGACACCGATCGGGTCCTTCAGAGCTTGGGTCCAGAAAGGGAGGCTTTTGTGCGGTCCGGCCCGCTCACCGGGCCCTCTCCCAGGGAAGTTCGGGCCCCAAGCTCAATGCGTGAATACTTCGCAGAGCGAGGCCGAAGTGCGGTACGTGAGGTCACACCGTTCCTCCGGCGGGAGCCGCTTCCCTCCCGCCAGGTGAGCGAAGCTCCGCTCCTGCGGCGCACCTCCGAGGCGGTACGCGAGGCAAGGACGGTGCTGTCCCGAAGCAGTGCGGGCGTGGGTGCTGGGCCATCCTGGGAGCGCCCAGCCGGGCGGGTTCGGGAGGAGGCAATCCGGGGGGAGCGGTTTCGGGGCCCCGATCGGGGAAAGCTTACGGAGCCCGGGGCGCGGGACAGCTCTGGCGCACCTCGCGGCTCTGCTCCCTCCCGCCGGCCCAGCTCCTGGCTGCCTGCGCCAGAGGAGGGCCGAGAGCGACAGCCTCTCCCCCCACGCAGGTCGCTCCGCGGCGAGGCCAACCAGGACCGGCTGGAGGGCCAGGACCGGGGGCCGGCCCCTAGGGGAACCCTGCACCAGCTTCCAGGAACCGCTCCAGGCGCGGAGGAGTCGCGGCGGGTGCTGCCCCGGGGAACCTGGCCCAATCGGCAGCCGGCCGAAGGCACCCCTCGGGTGATCCCCAGGGCGCCTTCGGGGGAAGCCCCCCGGACCGTGGCCCCGCCCCGGAGCAGCGCCCCCCCTCCCCCGAGGATCGCTCCTGCCCCCCGGGGGGAGACACCTCGCTCCGGCCCGTCCCAGGCTCCTAGCTCCCGCCCCTCCGGGGGCGGTCCGAGCCACGAACGGCCGCGGCACCGCGACTAACCTGCGCCTCAGGGGAACGCCTCGGGGACGAACCCCTCGGCCGGTCGCGGCACCAGCAGCACCGTCCGAGCGCCGAAGAGCCCCCGGGGCGGCACCGGGCCCCGGCTTGTCTCCAGGAGAACGCGGCTGTGCTATAACGGCAGCGTGGGGAAGCTAGCAAAGCTGCTTCCGAGCCTTCTTTTGCTGGCAGCGGTTTTTTTGCTTTACGCGCCGGTGCTGGGCTTTTCCCTCATGGGAGACGACTACCAGTGGATGCAGCACGCCCACCGGGCCACCCACCAGCTGCGCCTGCTGCTGGCGGACTTGGGCACCATGTACCGCCCGTCCAACACCTGGACTCTGGTGGCCGATCGCCTCCTTTGGGGCGCCAGGGAGGGAGGGCTGCATGGGAGCAGCTTGCTGTGGCAGTGGCTCGCGGCGGTTGCTCTGGCCTTGGCAGCCATGCGGCTGGGGCTGGGGAAGGTGGGGGCGTGGACCGTGGCCGCCCTCTGGGCCCTTTCCCCCTTCGCCGAGGAAAACGCGGTTTTCGTGACGAATCGCCACGAAAACCTGCTGCTGGCCTCCTGGCTGCTGCTGATCCTCTGGTGGCCCGAAGGCGAAAACCGTGCCAAGGGAGTGCGGTTCTGGCTGCCGGTGCTCTTGGCTGCTGCCAGCAAGGAAACCTGGGTGGTGACGCCGGCCTTGGTTTGGGCGCTGGCTTTCACCGTGCAGCGGAAAAGCGCTGCCGCCAGCCTCCGGGCCGCGCTGCCCGCGGCGCTGGCCGTTGCCGGCTACACGGCCCTTTACTTCCTGCTGTTCCCCTCGGACAAGAGCTACTTCCGCTACGAGCTCGCCGTCTTGCGCAAGGTGCCGGTGATGCTGGCCGGCTTTCTGCACCTGGAAATGCCGGTCCCGCTGGAGTTCCCCCTCACCTGGCGCGGGTTTTTGGCCACAGCGGTGGTGGCCGGGCTTGTTTTCCTAGCACTCCGCTGGCGCGATCCCCTGGGCACCGTTGGGGCCTTTTTCCTTTTGGTTGCTCCCCTTCCCACGCTCCTCGTTCCATACCTCCCTCAACGCTACATGGCGGTGCCCTACGCGGGTTTCTTGCTCCTGGCAGCCGCCTTGCTGCGCAGGCTTTGGCAGGCGATGCCCACCAGGGTGCGCCTGTGGGCGGGCGTGGCTGGGCTCGGGGGGCTCAGCTTGCTCCTGGCTGCCCACGCCAGCGTGGTGCGGGCGGATCTTCGCGACTGGGCCCGGGCTTCCGCGGCCCACGCCCGCCTGGTAGCCCAAGCGCGCCAGGCTCTGCCGTTCTTCCCTCTGGATCGCCCGGTGCTCGTGGTTCGGGCCGACGGCAGCAACGTCCTTCGAGACATCGCCCTTTCGGTGGAAGGGTGGCCCAAGCTTTTCTACGTTCGCGGCAGCGACCCCGGGGGGCTCATCGACGCTGCGGCACTGTTCGAGTGGGTGCTGCAGCAGGAGCTCCTAGGCGTGCGCTCCATCCCCGACCACCAACAGCGCCTGCGGGGCAAGGCGGGAGCTGTGCTCATCTACCAGGCCACTGGGTTCCGCGTGCTGACAGCCCAGGAACCCGACCTGGGGGCGGCTTCCCTGGCCTGGCAAAGCCGGGGGTTTCCGGTCCGTGCCCTGGAGGCGTACCGCTTGCCCCTGGTGACCTTCTAGCCCCAGCGCTCTAACCAATGCTCCAAAGTGAGGACCGTAAAGACCGCCCGGGCGTGCCTCGGAGGATCAGAACCAGCCAACTTGGCCAGCACCCGCTCGAGAGCGCTCATGCGCAGCAGGCCCCGGATGCAACAGGAAGGATCCTGCAACAGGCGGTCCAGCTCCCCGCGCCAAGGGCCCGCGAGCCATGCCGCAAGGTTTGGCTCAAAACCCACCTTTGGACCTCGGCGCACAGCGCTGGGTAAAAGCTTTCGGGTCGCCCAGCGCAGGAGCCACTTGGTGCGCCAGCCCCGGGTGAGCATTTCCGGGGGCAAAGTAAGGGCAAAGCGCACCACCTCTTGGTCCAAAAAAGGTGAGCGAGCCTCCAGGGAGTTGGCCATGGTGGCCCGGTCCATCTTCACCAGCAGGTCGCCGGGAAGAAAGAAGAACAGCTCCAGGGCACGCAGCCGGTTCACTGGCGAATCCCCGGGGGCTGTCGCCAGCACCTCATGGTAGGGAGCCAGCACGGGTCGGCTCCCCAAAAGCTCCGCCACCTCGTTGGGTGTGAATTTCACCGGGCCCCACGCCAAATAGCCCCCATCC
>Ga0197142_1001387_pt1 | contig 22229 bp, 20 predicted proteins | sample GBS60_MetaG_FD_148614 | JGI IMG/M metagenome (GOLD analysis project Ga0197142, IMG submission 148614) | Sediment microbial communities from Great Boiling Springs, Gerlach, Nevada, United States - GBS 60_MetaG | ecosystem: Environmental > Aquatic > Thermal springs > Hot (42-90C) > Sediment... | reverse complement strand
CTACTTTTTGACTAAAATATTTATACCATATTTTTACGTAGGAGGCATACAGCCTCCTATTTTAATGTTTTGCGTTGATATTCAAGATACTCTTGCAAAGTCGCACAGCTTCTTGTGCATCTTTTGCGTAGTGGGAACCGAATCTTTTAGCAAGTTCCTCATTCATTGAAGCTCCACCTGATATAACAGGAATATCTATTCCATGTTCTTTAAGCGTTTTTACAACATAACCGACCTGAACCACTGTAGTTGTCATCATTGCAGAAAGCCCTATAATATCAGGTTTCAATTCTTTACTCTTTTCAAGAATTACATTTGCGGGCACATCCTTGCCAATATCAATTACCTCAAAACCTGCGCTTTCAAGTATAGTTCCAACTATCTTCTTTCCAATATCATGTATATCCCCTTCAACAGTTGCCAAAACGATGCGACCCATTTTTGTGCTCTCTTTATCAGAAACCATCGAAAGTAGCTTGGAAAAGATAGGCTTTGATGTTTCAGAAGCAAGTATCAGATGAGGTAGAAATATCTTTGTTTCGGAGTAGAGATTGCCTATTTCCTCCATCGCTTTGGAAAGAATCGATTGTATTATCTCAACTGGTGTCAAAGTATCGAGAAAGGAAAGAACATAGCTCATAGCTCCTGTTGAATTGCCACTCAGCAATAATCTTACAAGTTCGTTTTCTTTCCCCTCTTCTGAAATGTTTACAGATTCTTTCTTAAGTATTCTTTTCATTCCACGTAAAATACTTGTAGTTATTTGTTCTGCAGTATTCAAAATTGCTGCGGAAAGGCCAAAATGTAGAGCTAAGGCAAGGAATGAAGCATTGAGCTCTTCCCTATTTGGCATACCGAAACTAAAGTTTGAAAGTCCTATAATTGTTCTTATACCTTCTTTTGAGAACATACTTATGGTTTCAAGGGTAATGTTGTAATCTTGATTAGCACCAATTGGCAATACAAGCGGGTCAACAAAGACACGTGAGCGACTTATACCGTTAAGTTCGAGATACTCAACTGCTTGCTGTGCTAATTCAAACCTTTCCTTCGCTGTCTTAGGAATTTCCTTCCCCATTGCAAGCACGACAAGCATGCCCCCATAACGCTTCAAAAGATGTATTTTTTTATCAAGCTCTTCTTTTAATGCTTTTGAAGAGTTAATTAATGGTCTTCCAGGATATTCGAAGAGAGCTGCCTCCAAGAACTCGTTGAACTGTATATCTAAAGAAAGGGGTAAGCTTACATTTCTATCAAGTTCCACTATTGCATTTCTGAAATGCTCTTCAGAAAGTACTGATTCAAGACCAAAGTTGACATCGAGAACTTGTGCACCTTCTTGTTCTTGATTCTTTGCAAGTTTTATAACACTATCGTATCTGCTTTCTCTAATTTCGCCGTGCAATTTCTTTTTAGCGGAAGCGTTTATTCGCTCTCCAACGACCAAAAAAGGTTCAATACCGACCATATGTACTCTACTACTTATTACGTTCATTTCTTCAATTTTTCTTTGTCTTGGTTTCTTGGTACCAATATGTTTAACCATGTATTTTATATGTTCAGGTCCTGTACCACAGCAACCGCCAACAACATTTGCGCCAAGTTCTACATAATCCTCAATGTATACAGTGAATTCCTCTGGTTTTGTTCTATACGTAAGTTTTCCATCTTCTGAAAGAACCGGCTTACCTGCATTAGGTTCAACAACAATTGGTTTATACGAAAAAAGTGAGAGCTTTTTGACAAGAGGTAACATCTTTTCTGGTGTCAGCGTGCAGTTTATTCCAATAGCATCAATGTCCAAGTCATTGAAGAGTGATACATAGATTTCCAAACTTGTGCCAGTAACCGCAACCCCATTTTCCTCAAATGTCATGCTTACAATTACTGGTATCTCCTTAGAGACATCTCTTGCAGCAAGATAAGCAAGTTTTAATTCCTTCAAATCATTCATTGTTTCTATAATAATTCCATCTACACCACTTTCAATTAGCAGAGATATCTGTTCTCTGAAAATATCGTAAACGTATTTTGATTTTAATTCTCCGAGAGGTTGTACCATCTCTCCAACGGAAGAAACATCTCCAAGAATATATACTTGCTTAGCCGAGTTCTTCGCAGCTTCTTTTGCGATCCTTACAGCATTTTTATTAATCTCATCGAAATATTTTTCATATCCAAGTTTCATTAATTTGTGTCTGTTTGCGCTAAACGTATTGGTTAAGAGAAAATCAATGCCAGCGTTTACATAATCACTTTGTAAAGTCAATACAGCCTCTGGATTAATTACATTTAGTAATTCAATAGGCTCTCTACCTTTTATATGCCCACGTTTGAAAAGTTCTGTTCCATACGCACCATCTAAGAAGAAAACTTTTTCGCTTAATAGTTCCGCGAATCTTTTGCGAGTTAGTCTTTCCAACATTACATACCTCCCAATACTTTTTTTCTTCAAGATTTCTTTATATGATATATTACCATAAATCAGATTATTTTGTATTATCTTCTTGCGAACAAAAAAGGGGCGTTGTTGCTATCGCCCCGTTTTGAAATTAAATAGCTTCTATACTATTACCGTCCAATAACCTTAAACATAGGCATGCTCAATGTAAATAATGGTGTTATGTTAGAGGGGTTTGATATATCGTATACAATTAATCCATTATCAGTGGAGACAAATACATATTTATCGTCATTACTTGTCAAACTAAATGCGTAAGTGAGTCCAGAGAAATTAACTTCTGCAACCGTTTTTTTCTGATAAACGTCTACTATCTTATATCCAAACCCACCACCTGCAACAAACAATTTATCACCGTACCAAGAAATATTCCTTGCTGGTGCACCTTCAAATAGTGGTAAAGAAGATAATTCATCATCATCTGAACCAATAAGGTTAACACCATTTTTATCCATCAACCAAACACCATTATATTCTCCGTCCGCTACATATATCCTATCAAAATACTTGTCGGCTATTATTTTTTGGTCAAAACCAGCGTTATATTTCTTAAGTGTATATGTATCCTGTTCCTTTACGACCAAGTAATACCTTGTCAAAATATTCTGCGCGGTTGAAAGGTCAGGCGATAATTTCATACTACCAGCCCTACCCAATGCAACAAGTACGGCTGATGTTTCCTTATTCTTAGAAAGATTGTTAATTGCGAGTTCTATATTCTTTGGTTCGACTATTTCAATAGGTGATGGTACATAGGGGAGCGCCTGAGTAACTGTGGCTGGCAAATCGTAACTGGATGCTATTGTCCAGCTATTGTAATTGAATTTTATAACTTTATCTATACCACTATCATTAACGAGTGAATAAATATTATTCTGACTATCAATGGCGAAGTCATAAACTGTAGAATAAGAACTCAAATCAAGAGTAGTGTCTGTCTCAAATTTAAGAGTGTCCATCTTAAAGTTATACAGAGTTATTTTCTTATCTTGTGAGAGTAATGCTATCTTTGGATTTGAACTATATTGATTAGCTTTTATCTTTACATATTCACCAAGTATATGATCTCTTTCGATGTAATTTTTTGGTTCTCTTGCATCGATAGCATATAATCCTTCGCCATCAACTCCATCACCTACGAAACCGTCACCTATTAAGAAGACAAATTTATCAATTTGTATATGATCTTTTGAACTGTAAATCTTGTTTGGCTCGTAAAGCTCATAGTTGCTTGTTGTTTTTCTAAATCTCCATAATCCTCTAACCTCGTCAAAGACCAAACAATTTTCTTTGTTATCTAATTCGTACAGGAAATAAAAGTCACGCAAATTGCTCCCGCGTATATTTCTAATCAATACTGGAGAAGTTGAATTTCCATCCCACATATAGAATCTATCCATTGTTAGTATATATACTTTTCCATCGTGTATTCTAACTTTTCTAACCGGCGTGTCGAACGTATAATTCAAGTTTGTTGCAACGGGTGTTTGTTCTATTGGTAATTTAAGAATACCTGCTGTTTGTCCCATTCCAAAAGCCAAAACAACCTCGTCATTAACTTCTCCAATGTCTATTGTGTAGTAGTCACCGTGAACAACATTCTTAATGTCGTTAATCGTTAAATTTGGAAGATTTGAAAGATCAAGTTCCCAAATACCTGCAAGGTCTGCTGCAATGTAAGCTTTGGTACCATAAAGGACAATATCACTTATTCTTCCCTGAGTTATATCAATTGAATCTTTTTTAACCTTGGAAACGTTTTGCAAATTTTGAGTTCCATATTTCACACCATCGACATTTGGTATTGTAAACGAAAATACCCTTTCACCGGTGCGATATGACAGCGTTGACGGTGAAGAAGGATTTGTTATGTTAACAATATCAATCTTGTCATATCCAACACCGACAATTGCATAGTTCTTATACACTCTTACCGCAGACAAATTCGATTCAAAGTTTAATGAATCTTTTACTTTTGGTTGTGATTTATCCTTAGCATCGACTACAACAAGCTTTTTACCACTTGCAAGGTATATATAGTCTTCTACAACGTCAAAATCTTCTATTGAATCTTCAAATGCCATAGACCCAACTGTTGTCAGTTTCTCAACATTGTTTGCTTTAAGTATTGTAAGCAAAGACTTTCCACCAAAATCTTTTGCGTTTATGTAAAGATAGTTTTCTTTTCCTGAGGTCTTAAATGTTACAAAGTCAGTTGCAGAAGCACCAGCAAGATCATAAACGGTAACAGTGGCTACGTATGTTTCATTTCTTTCCAGATTCGGAATTACTATTTCATTAGATTTAGTTTTGGTAATTTTTATTATTGGGTCAGTATTACCGGGTTTTGCTACCTCAACATCGTAAACAAGAACATCCCCACTATTATCGTCGGTTCCAACATAACGTAATATCAGACTTGGAGGCGTTGATTCATTCTGGAATGGCTGAATAATCTTGACTTTTGGCGGAATGTTTGCTTCCTCAATGGAACCACTTTCCTGTATTTCAAAAGAATACTCTTGACGTTCGTCAGCATCAAAATCATCAATAGCTATAGCTACAATCTTGTATTTACCTGCCTGATATCTGCTTACATCAACTGTTCCTTCAAGAAGTGAAGATATTTCTTTATCGTCTTTGTACAATTTTATTGTTTTTTCCTTTAGACCATCACCATCTGGATCATTAACAGAAATAGATATTTCTTTATCACTTTTCTTGGTTATCGATATTACCGGCTTTTGGTTTGCAATATTTATTGGTAGGTCAAGTTTTTCACTGCGTCCTGAAGTTGTGACAACAATTGTTAAAGTATGTGTTTGATTAAAAAAGTCTTTTGATAAAGGAAGCTTATCATTATATGTTTTAAGAAGTATAGTCTGAGTAGAGGTTGATTCAGACAATGTTATGTTGTTAAGTTTGTAAGTAAATCTATAGTCGCCGGATGTTTTCATATTCACTACAATCTCTTTTGACCTTACAACAGTTATAGGTGTGTTAAAATCCTTATAAATCTTTCCATCATATCTTATACTCTCAAACTCAGGTTTGGGAGCATAGGGTATACATGAAACCAAAATAAATAACGTTGTTAAAAAAGTGGTTACAAAAAATAACCATCTTACTTTCAATCTAATCCTTTTCATGAAATTCCCCCCTAAATCAAAATTTGATTGATGACGTTATTTTTGATATAATCAAATTAGCTTTAGTGTATGAATTAGAAAGGAGCTGCAACCATGACCTTAGAAGTTTTTTTGGATGTTTTTAAACACGGAATACAATTACTCCTTACGCTTATAACCCCTCCATTACTTGTAAGTCTTGCCGTTGGAATACTTATAAGTATTTTTCAAGCTGCCACACAGATTCACGAACAGACATTGACATTTGCACCTCGTATAATAGTAGTGTTTTTAACTTTAATGTTCCTTTTTGGTTGGATGATTGAGAATATACTTGATTTCTTTAAAGAGATCATAGAGAAGTATATGATGATGATCTAAGGTTTCTAAAGTTGCTTAAATATTTTTCAAATGTATCTATAATTATCATATTTATATCTTCAATGGTCTTTGTTCCATCAATAACAACGAAACTCTTGTCTGTTTTTGATAAATCAATATAGCAGTTTCGGATCTTTTCGAAAAATTCTTTTCCCTCCTTTTCAATTCTGTCCTTATTCTGGTTATTCAATCTTTCAAGTGCCATATCGACTGGTACATCGATAAAAAAAACTACGTCAGGATAGATATTATCTATGGCAAAATCATTAAGCATCTTAACAGTTTCACTTCCGAGTTCTCGACCACAACCCTGGTATGCAACACTGGAATGTGCAAATCTATCAGCTATGACAACCTTTCTTTCCTTAAGAGCGGGTTTTATGACCTCCTCAACAAGTTGAGCTCTTGAAGCTAAAAACAGGAGCAATTCACTTCTTGAACACATATGCTCATTAATAAGTATGTTTCGTATCTTTTCTCCAAGTTGTGTTCCACCGGGTTCCCTTACTTTCACAAAATCGATGTTGTTTGCTTTTAAATACTTTGTAAACAACTCAATTTGCGTACTTTTTCCGCAACCGTCGATTCCTTCAAATGATACGAACACTGATAGTTCCTCCTCGCTCAATTTGAAAAATCCATTTCTCTAAATATTCTAACATATGATACAATAGAAATGAACACACTTTTTACTGGAGGGAACAATTATGAAAATAGCGGTTATTGGGGCTGGTGCTGTCGGTTCTTTAATTGCGAGGGAATTGTCTCGCTATGATGTTGAAGTAATCATCATTGAGAAAAATACTGATGTTGGAATGGGGGTGACAAAAGCGAATTCTGCGATTGTTCATGCAGGATACGATGATGAACCCGGAACCGTTCGTTCTAAGTTTTGCGTACCTGGAAACGCATTGTATACTGAATTGGCGAAAGACCTACAATTTGATTTGAAAAGAATAGGTTCTCTCGTCCTTGCTTTTAGAGATGAAGAAGTGAGAGTTTTAGAAGAACTCTACAAAAGAGGCGAGAACAATAACGTACCAGGACTTGAAATATGGGATAGGGATAAGATTCTTTCATATGAGCCAAATATCAATCCAGAAGTAATTGCGGCACTCTGGGCGCCAACAGCTGGTATTACTGAGCCTTGGATGGTTGCTATTGCTGCGGTTGAAAATGCTATGGATAACGGTGCACAACTCTATCTTGAGACCGAAGTGATTGAGATTGTAACAATCGATGGTCGAGTTAGAAAAGTAGTTACAAACAAGGGTGAATTTGAAGTTGATGCTGTTGTAAACGCAGCTGGTATGTATGCTGATGAAATAGCCAAAATGGCTGGTGCCGATTATGTTCCACTTCATCCAAGAAAAGGTGAATACATATTGTTAGATAAACAAGAATTCAGTGGTTTTGTGAAGAGCATTCTCTTTCCAACACCTTCACTGCTTGGCAAGGGCACTCTTGTTACACCAACTGTTGATGGTGGTATATTGGTAGGTCCAACTGCTGTTGATATGCCACCTGAGAGGGAGTTTAGGGAAGATACCTCAACAACTTTTGAAGGCTTTGAAGCGTTGATGTCAAAGGCGTTGAAAATGACACCGCTCATTGATTTTAGAGCTTCTATAAAGACATTTGCTGGATTAAGACCTGAAAGCCCACAAAAAGATTTTCTCGTGGGCAAAACGAATATATTCGGGTTCTTTAATGCAATGGCGATGAGGTCGCCTGGATTGACAGCTGCACCTGCAATCGCAAAATTTATGATCGAGGAGATACAGGAATCAATGGGGGAAACTCTAAGACCTAAGCTTGATTTTAAACCCGTAAGGGAAAAGATTAAAAAGTATGCAGATTTACCACCAACGATTTGGGATGAGGAGATAAAGAGAGACCCATTGGCTGGTAAGATGATATGTTTTTGTAACAAGGTTACTGAGCGTGAAATCCTTGAAGCAATCAAAAAAGGCGCAAGAACAATAGATGGTGTTAAATTTAGAACACGTGCAATGTTTGGAAGTTGCCAAGGTGGGTTCTGTATGCATAGAATCATGAAAATCCTTGCAAGAGAACTTGGTGTGGATATGGCTGACATAAAGCTTAGAAGTGATAAAAGCTTCATACTCATGGGGCAGGTGAGAAAATAATGATAGAAAAAAATGTAGATGTCCTTGTTATTGGTGCTGGTGCTGCTGGACTTGGTGCTGCCATTGGAGCTGCTCGAGAAGGTGTTAGTGAAGTTGTTATTGTTGAGAGAGATGAACGGAGTGGTGGAATACTAAATCAATGTATTCATAACGGTTTTGGATTACACTATTTTAGAGAAGAGCTTTCAGGACCAGAGTACGCTGAAAGAGTGAAGAAGATAGTTCAGCAATATCCTAACATAAACGTTAAGGTGGAACAATATGTACATCAGATAGATTACAGAAGAAAAGAAGTTGTTGTTGCTTCAACTGAAGGAATAACCGTCTACAAACCAAAGTCCTTAGTTGTAGCAACTGGTGCCAGAGAAAGACCAATGGGTGGAATACTTGTTCCCGGTACACGGCCAGCAGGTGTCTTTACAGCAGGTGTTGCTCAAAGATTTGTTAACTTGGAAAATAGACTACCAGGAAAGAGAGCGATAATAGTTGGTTCTGGAGATATAGGATTAATCATGGCAAGAAGATTAACACTTGAAGGAGTTGAAGTAGTTGCCGTTGTTGAACGAATGCCATACCCTGGCGGATTAGAAAGGAACATAAGACAATGCTTGAAGGACTTCAATATACCACTTTATCTTAGCCACACAGTTGTGGGAATCTACGGTAAAGAAAGACTTGAAGAGGTAATTATCGCTCAGTTGGACGAAAGCTACAAGCCTATTCCTGGAACAGAGAAGAAGTTTAAAGTTGATACACTTGTGCTATCCGTTGGATTGATTCCTCAATCAACGCTTTTCAAAGATTTTCTGAAGATTGACCCTTGGACAAAAGGCATTGTGACATCAAGTTCTGGAAGGTCTTCTTTAAATTGGATATTCGCTGCTGGAAATTGTACAGTAATATACGACCTTGTCGACTGGGTTACGGAAGAAGGAAGTGTTGCAGGGAAATTTGCTGCAATGTATGTTAGAAACAATTGGGAGCCGGCAAAATTCTTTGTTGAGAAAGGACAAAATGTTGGTATTCTCTTCCCATCGTGGTATGAAGAGGGGACAAACTTAAACTTGTATTTGAGAGTGAAAAAACCAATAGCGGAAGGAACGATAAGAATAAAACAGAGAAATAACTTGCTTTATAGTAAAAAGCACCTTAATATGCTACCAAGTGAGATGATTAGCATTAAGATACCCGAATCCAAAATTGGAAGCGGTGATATTATCGTGGAGGTGTTAGAATGAGAGTTGAAGAAATGGTTTGTATAATGTGTCCACTTGGATGTCATTTAACTGTTAAGGAAGAAAATGGTGAAATCTTTGTCGCTGGTAATAAATGTCCTCGTGGTATTGAGTATGGAAGGCAAGAGCTAACGGAACCACTCAGAATACTAACGTCGAGTGTTTTAGTTGAGCGTGGCGATCTTCCGTTGGTTTCTGTAAAAACAAGTAAACCCGTCCCGAGGAAACTTATAATGCAGATTATGGAAATTTTGAAAAGCACCAAAATTGAAGCGCCCGTAAAGGTTGGAGATGTTATAATTAAAAATATACTCGATACAGGAGCTGATATAATTGCAACAAGAAATGTTGAAAGAATCGACGTCGCTTGACATATTTCCAGTTCCAGAAATCAATCCAATAGAGATGTCTACCGACTCACTTGCTTACCTTGGTGATGCAGTATTTAATCTTTATGTGAAATTGCATGTGTTAAAGAACTTGAAAGTACGGGATTTACATAGAATATCAAATAAGTACGTTTCAAGAGAAGGACAAAGTAAGATCTTAAATGGAATCAGGGAACTTCTAACAGAAGAAGAAAGTCATATTGTACGTAGAGGCATAAATAGTAAAGGTGCAAGAAAACATGGAAATGACCGTCTTTATATGGAGAGCACAGGGTTTGAAGCTCTTATCGGATACCTCTATTTAACCGACAAGGAGCGCCTTTCGGTCTTGTTAAAGGAGGGGGTTAAATGGGTAGAAGTGTGATCATTGATGGTTCTATAGTTTACACTGATTCGAGTGAGATTCTTAGTAATGCTGGTTTTGAAGAGCTACTTAGAGAGTACATACAAGTGCTTAAAGAAAGAAATTCACCGCTACTGAAAACATTGGAAGCCTTCCGTGTGGGGAATGACTACAACACAAGGCAGTTTATAGAATATTTACACCTGCTCACACTTAGAAATATAAAAGAGATAACAACAATAATTAATTACGTGAATCCGGATGACCTCGCAAAGTTTGTTGAGTCGTTTTATTCTTTTTGGAGAAATAAACATAGGTTTATGATAAAAAAAGAAAAATATACAATTGATAGTGCAAGAAAGACGAGTATAGTCTTTACAGCTGTTATGATTGCTGAGGAGTTCAAAAATCTCGTGAGGAATCTTTACAGAACAATAATGAAAAATATAGCACCGGAAAAGACAAACATCATTAGACAATTACCAAGTGGTGCGCAGGTTACATTCTTGTGTGATACTATTGAATGTACAAATGAGAAGTTAAAGAATTTCTCTGATATTTCTATGATTTGGGGTGCGATATTTGACCCACCAGTTATTTTCTACACTAAATCGAATAAACGAAAGGGAACTGTTCCTGTTATTGAGAAAGAAGTTCTAAGCTTGATTAAGCTGAACAACAAAGAACGCGAATGGTATTTCATACCAATCCTTATAGCCGATTTGATGGTCTATATTTATGTCCACCGAGAATTTCTATCTCACGCTGCTGGTTTGGGAAATCTCTTCCAATTTGCAGACATTGTAGATGTGAAAAGTAAGAAACCATCTGGAGTCTTGATTTTTGGACTTCCAGCAGATAATATACCTGATTATAAACCCGAATGGAAGAATGGTGTCATATTCAAAGACGAAGATATGTATGTAGGTGTAATTCCAGCATTCGATGAAAATGACTACTTTGGATATATGAAAAAGACATCTTTAACACTACACAATTTAATTAGAATAGATCAAGGAAAACTGCCTATCCACGGTTCAATGGCGAGAATTGTTTTGAAAAATGGGAAGAGTGCTGTTGCCATGTTCGTTGGAGATAGCGGTGCAGGTAAGAGTGAGACCTTAGATGCACTTAACAGGCTTGAAGAAGTGGCATATGTTGATGTAATAATTGACGATATGGGTTCTCTTGATATACTGAATGGTAGAATAGTGGCTTACGGTACGGAGACTGGTGCATTTGTTAGACTTGATGATTTACCACCAGGATATGCATATTATACAATGGATAGAAGTATCTTTATGAACCCAGACAAGGTAAACGCACGAGTGATTGTGCCATTTAATAACTATAAAGAAATAATTACTCCTACACCTATTGATTTCTTCTTCTATGCAAATAACTACACAGAAGTTCAGAACGAAGACGAACGCGTAATTTTCTTTGACAACGTAGATGAGGCTATAAAAGTTTTCTCAGCTGGAAAGCGTATGTCAAAGGGTACAACTTCGGAAGAAGGAATGACGGAAAGCTATTTTGCCAATCCTTTTGGAGCAGTACAAAGGAAAGAGGAACACCATAAGATAGCTGAACTTTTCCTAAGGAAGATGTTTGAATCAGGAGTAAAAGTTGGAGAAATAAGAACGATGCTTGGAATCGAAGGGTATGAAAAGGAAGGAACTTACTTGGCGGCAAAGGCACTCTACAAGATTATCGAAAAGATGTGAAAAAACAAAAGCGGTGAGAAAAAAACTCACCGCTTTTTTAAAATAACCTATCACAGAAGTGTTGCAATCATTATAGCCTTGATTGTATGCTTTCTATTTTCTGCTTCGTCCCAAACCCTTGATTGTTTTCCTTCGATTACTTCAAACGTTACTTCCTCACCCTTTACCGCTGGTAAACAGTGCATAAATATTGTTTCTGGTTTTCCCGTCTTTTTCATCAATTCTTCATTAACCTGATATGGTTGGAGCATCTTTCTTCTCTCTGCTGCCTTATCTTCTTCTCCCATTGATGCCCAAACGTCAGTGTAAATTACATCCGCGTCCTTAACAGCTTCGTCCGGGTTTGATGTGAATTCTATCTTTGCACCGCTTTCCTGGGCAAATTTCATACATTCATCTACAAGCCACTTTTCAGGTCTCAGTGATTCTGGAGAGCATATGACATAATGCATGCCCATCTTTGCAGCTCCGACCATAAGTGAATTTGCCATGTTATTTCTTCCATCACCCATGAAGACCATCTTTATACCTTTAAGTCTTCCAAATTCTTCTTCAACTGTCTGAAGGTCAGCAAGAACCTGTGTTGGGTGGAAAAGGTCTGTCAAGCCGTTGTAAACTGGAACACCTGAATATTTTGCAAGTGTTTCAACTGTTTCCTGTTTAAATCCTCTGAACTCGATTGCGTCAACCATTCTACCAAGAACTCGGGCAGTATCTTCGACAGATTCCTTTGCACCGAGTTGAATATCTTGGATAGACAGGAAAATTGGATGTCCACCCTCTTCAGCAAATGCAGTTTCAAAAGCCAATCTTGTTCTTGTTGATCTCTTTTCGAAAATCAATGCAAGTGTTTTTCCAACAAATCTTTGATGTCTGATTCCTGCTCTACTCTCGGCTTTTACCTGTTTAGCAATGTCAAGTAAATAGCGGATTTCCTCGGGTGTGTTATCCATAAGAGAAAGAATAGAGCGACCTTTCATATTTACTGCCATACAGATACCTCCCTCTTTAAAGTATTACAACTAATGTATATCTTAATACATCTGCTCTTTATTTCAAATCTCAAGGATTAATGTATACTCGAGCATACTCATGCATACTTAAATAAAGTATAAAAATCACTATTTAGAAGGAATAGCCTATTAAAAATTCAATTCCTTCAAGTTTGGTATTATCGATCTTGTAAAGCGAAAAAATACCGACATTTACTAAAATGTTGTTCATATAGTATTTTGCTCCGACTCTGACAATACTCGTTATCTTTTCAAATCCAAAATCTAAGACTGGAAATAACATTCCACCAACACCGTAAAGTGAGACTGTTCCAAAGTCGAGTTTAACATCATACTTTGCCACTCCGCCAAACATGCCGAAATGTTCATCGACGAAATTGGAAATCGCCATCATTGTAAAACCACTTGTGGTGTTTGGAGCATTAGCAAGTATAGAAAAAGAGTTAAACTCAAGCGCATAAAGAAGTTTTCCGTCAAAAGAATACAATACACCAGAGTTGAGTTCGAAAGCAAATGTAAACGAGACCATGAGTGATATAATCAATAAAACTAATAAAAGAGTCTTCTCCATAAAAGTCCCTCCTTCTGCTCTATAATCACTTTTTAAAATCATTTACAAAATCTGCTATTCTCTCTTCATCAAGATAGGTTCTGTAATAAACCTTCCCATCTACGGTTATCTTAAGTGGTTTTTGTGTCAATAGAGGCAGCGAATAGTTTCTTATAGCAAACTTTCCAAGTACATAATAGAGTTTTGCTAAAGCACCGTCTGTAATAACTGACTCTGGTCTGAGTTCGATAACTTGTTTCTGAAGTGTGAAATAATCTATTATCCTAAGTCCTCTCTTTCCGTATTTTTGAATTAGTTCATCGATGTTTGAGATACCTGCCCGTTTGAAATACTCAGGTTTTTGATAAATTACGTAAGTGTAATCGACTTTTGTACCGAGTACATCCATTAAATAAAATGCGAAATCTTTTGGAGAAACACTTGAAATTTCAAGCTTCTTTGAACTTATGAACAAGGTGGCTGGTACATCAATAATATTAACAGTCCTCTTTTCCCCATCTACCAAAAGTAGTTTATTACTGATTCCGGTTTCTATAAATTTCTCTGGATTAGAATCGTATCCCGATAAGACAAAGTAGTAAGCAGCTTTCTTATTTAAATCAAAATCTGGAGAGTTTCTTATAGCAACAATCTTTACACCCCAGTACAGTAAAAAGACTAAGAGAAGTAGAAGAAATATAATGAGAATTGGTTTTGTATAACTTCTTTCAGACTTATGGCTTTTACCAATATAGGACTTCCTATCACTTTTCATACTCTCGCTCCTTCCATCAGCTTATTCCAAGTTGAGATAGTTTGAGGTAAAAGATAAAGATTGTTATTTACCGCGTAACATATCTTATTTCTAATAATTTCAACAAATGCTATATCTATGTCATAAAATGCAAGTTCTCTTAGTTGATTAACTCTTTCATAAATTCTTGAAAGCTCAAGTGAATCCGCAAGTGCCAAAGCTTTTGAATAGATTCCGAAAGACGGATGTCCAGATGTATGATAACCAACTCCCAAAAGTACATCTTCGTCTTCAATACCGTACTTTTTCCTTAAAAATTCAGCTGCGACAAATCCGTGGAGCAATATTGGCTTTTTTTCAAGTAAATCGGAGATTTCAATACCATATCCAACTGCCAATTTTCTTAATCTTCTTGGTTCTAAATCTCTGAAAAGATCATGGGAAAAAGCCATTATTTTTAGTTTGTCTTTATCTAAATTATATCTCTTTGCCAATCTTAGACAAAAGTCAACAACTCCATTAACGTGTTCGATTCGATCAGGTGATACGAGACTATGCACCAGCTTCTCTAAATCTTCTACAATGAATTGTGCATTTCTATACATAAGTTACCTCCCCAAAAACACCGGTCTAATACTCAAAATCGCTTAGTAATGGTGAAAATCATATGTGAAATCCTCAACTGTATAAAAACCTTCAACGTAACTTTCGATATTATCAAATTTCGCTTCGGTGTCTTTCTCTGATAACGTTGCAAATGCTATTCCTATTAATATGTAGTCTTTTGAATCTTGCCTTCCGACTTCGATAGCTGATATTTCAAATTTCTTTTTCAATTCATGTATTAAACTTCTGACAATACTTCTTTTTTCCTTGATGGAATTTACACCAAAGAGCCTTATAAGTATAGTTCCATAACCTACAACCATATATTACGTTTCTCCTTTGTTATAACTCCTCGATAGTGATATTCTCGTTTGTATAGATGCATATTTCGCTTGCAATTTTCATTGATTCTTCAGCTACCCTTCGCGCATCGAGTTCAGTGTTTCTTATTAGTGCCCTTGCTGCAGCAAGAGCAAAAGGTCCACCTGAACCAATTGCCGCAATGTCCTCATCTGGTTGAATTACTTCTCCTGTACCTGATAAAATTAGCAAATGTTCTTTGTCAGCAACGATTAACATTGCTTCAAGCCTGCGCAGTGCCCTATCAAGTCTCCAATCCTTTGCAAGCTCTATAGCTGCTTTAAGTAGATTTCCGTTCCATTCTCTGTATTTTATTTCGAAACGTTCTAACAAAGTCATCGCGTCGGCAACAGAGCCTGCAAAACCAGCTAATACTTTACCCTCACCTATTTTTCGTACCTTTTTCGCTGTTCCCTTCATTACAGTACTACCGTATGTTACCTGTCCATCAGCAGCCATAACAACCTTTCCATCCTTTTTAACAGCAAGAACGGTAGTTGAGCGCCATATCTTTTCATCACTCATTGTAATAACCTCCCTGAAGTTATGATTATTTAATTATTTCTTTGAAACAGCTTTCTTTAATCGATTCATTATTGAAAAAAATAATCCTTCCTCTGGAAATTTTTCGATAACTGCCTCAGGATAAGGACTCTTATCGACATACCTCAAACTTCTGTACAAATTCTGTGCGATTGTGTATGGTCTCGAATATTCTCCGATTATGTAAATGTTTTCTGCACCTTGAAGAATGTTTTTTTGTGTTTCTAAGGTACATAGAATTAGGACATTCGTATTAATTAAATACGAAAGTTCATCTCGATTTACAAGTCTTATATGTTTTTCTGGTGCATAGTGTCTATATTTCATTCCAGGTGCTACTGGTCTCTCATCTTTTGTAGGTTCGTAGTAATCGACTCCACCGAATTCAGCAAATATATCATTTAGTTCTTCAATAGTTATTGGTCCGGGGCGAAGAACTAAAGGTTTATCCTTCGTTAAATCTACGATTGTTGATTCTATTCCAAATGCACTTTCGCCAGCGTCTATTATACAATCAACAAGTCCGTTGAGGTCTTCTATTACACTCTTTGCATCTGTAGGACTTGGTTTTCCGGATAGATTAGCACTCGGTGCGGCAATTGGTCCAACGCACTCGGCAAGTCTTTGGGCAATAGGGTGAGCTGGTATTCTTACCCCAACCGTATCAAGTCCAGCAGTCACTTCATAAGGAATCTTATCCTTTTTTCTCAACACAAAAGTTATAGGACCAGGTGTAAGTTTATTGACAACTTTCATATACCCTTCTTCAATCAATGCAAACTCTTTTATCTGGTCTATTGATGATAAATGAACTATAAGCGGATTATCCTGAGGTCTTCCTTTGACTTCGAATATCTTTCTAACTGCCTCTGGATTAGTAGCTAAAGCACCTAATCCGTAAACTGTTTCAGTAGGAAAAGCTACAAGATTTCCGCTTTTTAGCACTTCGCAAGGATATTCTAATGAATCGTTGTATAAATCTTTTATTTTTAGTACTTTTGTTTCAACCACTCCTCTACCAACTCCCATAAAACAAATCTGAAAACATTTTTTCATATATTTTGACGATTCTACTATCCGTTGTTTTCCAAATCATCTCAACATTCTTGTGAAAACCACTTTCCGTATAGTTTGTTGAACCAGTTATCAAAGTATTGTCAACGATCATAAATTTGTGGTGCAACATTCGATTAGTGATTATCTTAACACGACCTTTGTAATATTTATAAACAGGACTTGAACGAAACCATCTATCAGTAATTATTTTCACATCTATTTTTTGACTTTCTTTGAATTTTAAAGATGCCATTAGATTAGAGTCTGTAAATGCATAAACACAAATCCATATTCTTTTGCGTGCACTTTGAACTAAGGATAACACCATTTCTTCTGTGCTATCAATCGGAGACACATAAAACCCTGGCACTTTTCCAATTTTACCATACTCCCACGCATTTAGGAAGAACTCTTTAAACATTGGAACATAATTAGAAGGAAATAGAATAATATCATTCAAACCACTTTCAAGACCGCTAAAACTGAAATTAGCTGAGCCAAAAAGCACACCAAAATCATTAACCATAAACTTAACGTGATGCAAACCACGTGATGTATCAATCTTGCATGGAAGATTGGTAACCGCTCTTTCAGAAAGTATTCTCACATCAATTCCATTTTTATTCAACTCTTTCAAATAGGATATGACTGTGGGGTGAGAAACGTCGAGGGCGGATACATAGAGGAATGTTTTAGAACTTTTCATAAAATCCAAAACTGAGTCCGTTATGGGACTGTACTCTGTAAAATGAACAGACTTAACTCTATGTGTCTGTAATAATTGTGATTGCACGAATATGTAAACCAATATGATGAAAAAAACAGAGATAACTAAGGGCTGGATTAATTTCTTTCTCATGGTAAACCATCTCTACAATCTAATTTGTAACAATTATTCACCGATTCTAAGCTTTTTCCCGGAAAAAGCTACGCTTAGAGACAAAATCACTATGTAAATTAAAGGTACTACGATATGACCAGATTCAAGTGCATTTAGATTCTTAGGGAGTCGTAAGGCATCGATTGTGTAAGTTAGAGGAAGCATTTTTGCAATAGATTTTACAACAGGGTTGGCAAACTTAAGTGGGAAATAAAATCCGCCAACAAACATTTGAACTTGAAAAAATATCTGTTCAAAGACGAATATCTTTGAAGTACTCTTGAAAAGTGACATAACAGTTATTGATAATAAGACTAAAACGGCACTTGCAATAGGTACGTGAACAAGTATGTACTGCAAATAACCGAAAACATCAACACCTTTTAACCAAGCAAAAATGCTTAAAACAAGTATGCCGAGTGCTAATTGTATCAGGCTTATGAGTCCTGCTAATAAATAAACAGTAGTTAAACTGACCGGGGCTGTGTATAACCTGCGTAGAATACCTCTTTTATGCATGTATACTATATCGTTCATAAAACCGAAAAGAAAAGCAGAAAGAATTGCCATTCCAATAACCCCAGGATAGATAAATTCGTTGTAACTGAACTGTCCCTCCGATAATTTATGTACTGTGTATTTCAACTGAGTTGTTGTCCCGATAGAATTAAACACTCCAGAAATTATTTCTTTCGCAAGTTTTGATTCTTGTCGAAGTGGTACGTAATATATAGTTACGTCTACCTTTCGCTGCAATTTTGTTCTTTGGAGTAAAGATGCTATAGCAAGTTTTGAATCAAAATCTTCTGGAAGAATTACAATTGTTTGCGTCTTTCCTGCTTTTAATTGATTCTCTAATAATGTGAGTTGTTCTTCCTGATTTTCAGTCTTCACAAACTCAATTGATAGTTGAGGAATATTCTCGAAAACTTTTGACAAAGTTTTACTCTCGCCTATAATCGCCACACGCAGATTGATATTTTTATCTACATTGCCAAATATCGTAGTGAGTATCATAAAAAGGATACTTGGAAAGATAACAAGCCAGAAGACCGATTCTTTTGACCTTATAAATAATTGTTTAAAAAGTGCTACAAATATGTCCCATGTAGTTTTGACTTTCATTTCATTATCCTACCTCCGCAGATTACAATATCAAAACTGATTAAAACGAAATAAACATTTTAGTCAATCTTTCGTCCTGTTAATTTCAAGAAGACATCTTCAAGTGTTGGATGCCTGAGTACGAAATTTTTTACGTTAGCTCGTATAAGTTTCTCTATTACTGGAACTGCATCGATAACGCTTACGTACGCGTATTCTCCGGAGATTATAATTCCTTCTATATCAACCAATTGTACAAAATCCTTATGAAATTCAATAACTGAATTTAGACCTGAAGAGGTAATCAATTCTTGAGGAGTACCATGCGCAATAACTTTTCCGTGGTCCATAATATATACCCTGTCAGATAGTTGATGTGCCTCATCCATGTAGTGAGTGGTTAGTATAATTGATTTTCCTTTGCTCTTGTACTTCAATATAACATCCCAAAGATGCCTACGAGCCTGTGGATCTAACCCGACTGTTGGTTCATCGAGGAAGACCACCTCTGGATCATTTACAAAGGCTAACGCGACAGCCAAACGCTGTTTTTGCCCACCTGATAGGTGTTTCACACGTGATTTCAACTTCTCTTCAAGTTGAAATTCCTGAATTAATTCATCCAAATCTGTGTTCTTCTCATAAAGCGACATGTAGAGTTTTAGTGTTTCAAGTACTGTGAGCTCCTCGAAGAAGAAATTTTCCTGAAGACATACGCCGATTTTCTCTTTTACAAATTTATCAAGTGGTGTGTATTTATCAAAATACGCTATCTCACCGTTATCAGGACGCCTGAGACCTTCAAGCATTTCAACAGTTGTTGTCTTTCCAGCCCCGTTTGGTCCTAAGATTGATATAACTTCTCCTCTGTACAACTCAATGCTAACTCCATCTACAGCTTTTACAGATTGATAATACTTCTTTATATCTTTTGCGTATAGCACAAGCTCGTTCATAGCACCACCACCGTTTTTCATATTTATGCTCTTGCAAAACCCTAATTGCTTACTCGAAGAAATCTTGTAGTTGCAAAACTTCCGAGGACCATTCCTAAGATAATAAAAACTGCATTCAAAACATAGAAAAGCGCATTATTCATGACTGGGATGTCGTATATCCACTGAAAGAGCATATGTACATATCTTGGAGTTGTAAGATAAGAGATGTATCTTAAACTTTTTGGCAGGAACTCTAAGGGAAAATAAACACCTGAAAAGAAAATAAACACAGTGTAGAGTAACTGCGAGATACTCTGCGCCGATTTCTTAAATACCAAACTCAGTACCACACCGAGTGCTGAATTGATAAGCACAGAACTAATTACCACGAGAAGGTAAAGAGGAATTTTTGATAGCTCTATAAGAAGATTTGTGCCAAATATTATTTTTGAAAGTACGAGAATAACAAACGATGAAATCACACCGGTCAGTGAATTTGCACCAATATAACTAAGAAGAAGAGAGAATGGATTAATGGGCGTAGTCGATAATCTTTTGAAAAGTCCGTATCTTACATAATCAGAATACATATTTACGCCTGCATTCATTCCCACGGAAAGCAGTGAAATTGCAATGACACCTATCATAATATACTCGAGTTCGGAGAGTTCCTTTCCGATACTAACATTTTCAATCTTTAAGTTTACTGGAATATTTTGGTTACTTGCAACATACTTGAGCTTGAATACCTGCAATTCGTATTCAATCTGCAAAAGATTTGACTTTTGATAAACGTCGATAGAATTTTCTTTTGCAATAATAACGGCGTCATACTTACTCTTTTTAATCTCATCAAGCGTTGGAATATTCCGTAGAGGTATCCAGTTTGTTGAATCTATAATTATTTCCTTATCAGAATAATACGCAACAGATGCATCAGCCTGTTGCTTTCCAAATACAGCGCCAAAAAGAATCATAAAGACCACAGGAAGAACTATATTCATAAAAAACGCAAACCTGTTTCTTAAGTTAATTAATAGAAAAGAATAGAATAACATATATCAATTTCCACCTGCTTTCGTGATAATGAGATACCCTATAATACCAGCCGACAATAAACCGATAATAAAAAGCCAATTTTTAAGGGTTTCATTTTCGGATTTTAACTCGGTAATTTGTTTTTGCAGCGTTTCGATGCTTTTGGAAATTGCCACCTGCTCAGAATCAGATTTCTTCTTCAGTGAGTCCAGTTCACTTTCAATATTATCTGTCTTGGAAGATATAGACTTAAGTGCATTTTCAAATTCATTTTGTTTGGATTTTACATTTTCTAAGTTTTTGAATAATTCCTCTTGCCTTTGTGCTATGAAACTAAGTTCCGTAGCATTTTTGACAACCGATTCCTTAATAACATTCAACTCTTTCACGAATTCATACTGCGTCGTCGAGAACTCGTTTATTTGTTCTTCTATACTTCGCAACTTATTCTCGATTTCCGTGTACATTTTGCGCATTTTTTCAGCCACATTGTCTAATTCAGAACTTAGCCGCTCATCGAATTCTTTTTTCGATATACTTTCTCTAATTCTTTTATCGAGCATATCAATTCTTTCATTCATTTTTGATGCATTATCCTCATTATTAACTATCTTCAAATATATAGATTTAACCTCGTCATCGACAAGTGCGAACAATATTTTTAGATTTTCATCAATCTCTTCTACTCGTTCTTTCTCCGACTCAAGCAACTTTGTAATCTCATCTATTTTAGATAGCAAGTTACCTACTTTATAATCAATATCTTCCTTTGTTTTATCCATAAATGTTTGCAAAGATTTTTGTTTATCGTTTGATAAATTCAAAGCATTCTCAAGTTCCTTAATAGTAATTTGATATTGCTTCAGTTCGTTAACGACAATCTCTAACTCCGTCAGTTTCTCTCTTAAGTTCGTATTTTCTTCTCTCAAGCTCTCAAGTGCTTCTAATTGTTCTTTGAGAGCTTTTATCTGTACGTCTATCTCGTTTAACTGCGTTGAGTAATCTTGAGCTGTTGAAGTGATTTCGATAGCTTCTTTTCTCTCCTCCAACTCTTTCAACTTTTCTAAAGTTTCATTTAATTTCTTCTCTATATCCACGATGTTAGAATTAACCTTTGATATTGCATCGGATAGTTCTTGTGATTTGTTCTCTAATTCAACATATTTCGGTCTCGATTCTAATTCTTCCAACTTCCTTTGTAGCTCGTTTAGTTTCTTTTCAATTCCAGAGAATCCCTCCATTGTTTTCTCAAGTGCTGCATATTTCTTTTCAACTTCTTCTATTTCTTTTGATATATCATCTATCTTTTTGTTCTTCTCTTGCAATTCTGTCAATATCTTTTCCGTTTGTGCATCATCTAATGGTACTGCATTGAGTGTAGCTAACAATTCTTTCATCACATTTAACTCATTCTTCAATTCAGTCAAGTCTTTCTTACTTGCTAACTCTCCGAGTTTATTTGCTGTCTCTTCGAGTTTTGTTACCTTTTCGATTAAAGTCTCTATCGTTCCTTCCACGCTTTCCATCTTCTCTATCGTTTGTTCTAATGCCTTTCTTTCCGCTTTCTCAAGCA
>Ga0197142_1001384_pt1 | contig 22246 bp, 18 predicted proteins | sample GBS60_MetaG_FD_148614 | JGI IMG/M metagenome (GOLD analysis project Ga0197142, IMG submission 148614) | Sediment microbial communities from Great Boiling Springs, Gerlach, Nevada, United States - GBS 60_MetaG | ecosystem: Environmental > Aquatic > Thermal springs > Hot (42-90C) > Sediment... | reverse complement strand
GCATATGTCCCCACAAAATCCACAAACGTTTCGACCGAGAGCCCGCGGGCACGCAACAGCTCAGCCGTCTCACCCTTGAGCTGGGCGAGCCACTCCCGATGCTTTTGGGCAAAGGCAGCGCGGGCGCGCGGGGGGCCTCCCCCAGGCGCCGCTAAAATCATCTGAATGACTTGAAAGAGCTCCGGCTGGCGCTGATAGTGCCCCAAAAGATTGTATATGATGCGCTCCGCGATCCCCAGCGGGTCGTGCAAGCCCTCCGTCCCTTCTAGAAGCGTGCGAAAATACTGCTCGGCCAAGGCGCAGATCAAATCCTCGATCAGGGCCTCTTTCGAGCTAAAATAGTAATAGATCGTGCCCTTGCCCAGCCCCGCAGCTTGAGCGATCTCGTCCATCGTCGCTTCCTGAAGGCCCTTGGCCGCAAAGATGCGCAGCGCCGCCTGCAAGATCGCCGCGTAGCGCTCTTCCCTCTGTCTCTCTCTCAATCGCTGTGTCGAGATTTGAGTCATCTTCGACCGACAAGTCGAATTTCGACTCGTCGGTCGAATTATAAAGTAGCCCCCTCCCCCCGTCAATGATCTGCGTCATATCAGTGGGAAAGTCTTACAATATTTGCCTCTCTTCGCTTTGGGGGATAAACTTTACTCATATGAAGCTGACGTTCCACGGCGCAGCCAAGACCGTGACAGGCTCGTGCGCTCTCTTGCAGGTAGGGAAGCTGAAGATTCTCATAGATTGTGGGCTCTTTCAGGGATCGGAGGAGATCGAGAGCCGCAACTGGCTCCCCTTCGGCTTCCCTCCAAGCAAGATAGATTATGTGCTCTTGACTCATGCGCACTTGGATCATTGTGGGCTCATCCCTCGGTTGGTCCGCGAGGGGTTCTCCGGAGAGATTCTCTGCACCGAGCCCACTCGCGATCTCGCCCGACTGATCTTAACCGACAGCGCCCAGCTGCAAGAAGAAGAAGCTGCTCTTCTTACCAAGAAAGAGCGTCGGCGCGGCGGCGGCCCCGTCCAACCTCTCTATGAGATCGAAGACGTCTTGGTCTCTCTTGAGCGCTTCGCCGACCCTATCCCCCTCAATAAGCCCATAGAGTTAGCCAAAGGCGTCACGCTCCAGTTCCGAGATGCCGGCCATGTGCTCGGCGCCGCCTTTATACAACTCAAGATCACTGAAGGGCGCAAGCGCCCCAAGAGAGTGCTCTTCTCGGGAGATCTGGGCAATCACGACAAGATCTTGACTCCCGATCCTGCGGAGCCCGACCCTGCAGATATCGTCATCATAGAATCTACTTATGGCGATCGCTCTCACCGCTCGATGCGCGACTCCATCGCCGAGCTGCGACAGGCCATCCTCTTAACATTTGCCCGCGGGGGCAATGTGATCATCCCCAGCTTCGCCCTGGAGCGCTCCCAAGAGCTGCTCGCCGTGCTCTTTCACCTCTACAAGCGCAAAGAGCTCCCCGGATGTCAGATCTTTTTAGATAGCCCCCTGGCGATCTCTGTGACGAAAGTCTTTCGACGCTATAGCGAATACTTGAAGCCCGAGGAAGCCCCGCAGTTGGCACACAGCCCGAATCCCTTCGATTTTCCCGCGCTGCGCTTTGCTCGCACCCCCGATGAATCGAGAGCTATTAATGCTCTCTCCAGCCACGCGATCATCATCGCCGGGAGCGGGATGTGTACCGGCGGGCGGATCTTGCATCATCTGAAGCATCAGCTGTGGCGCCCGGAGTGCAGCATCGTCTTTGTGGGCTACCAAGCCGACGGCACCTTAGGGCGCCGATTGATCGAAGGGGCACGGACGGCTCGAATCTTCGGGGAGGAGATCGCCGTGCGGGCTCAGATCTGGACGATCAACGGCTTCTCTGCCCACGCCGATCAGGCGGGACTCTTGCACTTTCTTACGCAAGCGCGCAAACCCGAGGAGATCTTCTTAGTGCACGGAGAGATGCCCAGCCTAGTCGCGCTCAAGCAAGCGATCCAGACGAAGCTAGGGCGCACGGCGCACATCGCTGACTGGAAAGAGACCGTGGAGCTGTGAAGCTACCTCCCCATACCCTCCAGGCCGCGTAGGTATCCTGACTGCTTCAGTTTGCTGAGCGCAAGCTCCTCGATCTGGCGCACGCGCTCACGGCTCAGATTGAGCGACATGCCGATCTCGACGAGCGTCCGCGGATGATTATCTTCTAAGCCGTAGCGCAAGATTAAAATCCGGCGCTCCCGCGCGTCGAGTTCCGCGAGCGCTTGCTCGAGGCGCTCACGCTGCACCGCGCGCAGGGTCTCTCGCTCCGGTGCCCCACGGTCCGTCGCTACGCTCTCCAGAAGCGTCTCGTCCTCCTCCTCCCCAATGGGGATGTCTAGCGATGGCGTGAACGGACGCACTTGCAGCAAACGCTGCAGGATCTCTGGGGAGACGCCGATCTCCGCAGCCAGCTCCTCCGAGCTGGGCAGATCGCCGCGTTCTTGGAGATATCGCTCCTCCAGCTGTGTGATTTTGTGCAACAATGAGACAAGATAATCAGGCACCGCGATCACCCGGAGGTGCTTGACTAACGAGCGCATGATCGCTTGGCGGATCCACCAGGTCGCATACGTGCTGAACTTATACCCACGGCTGGGATCAAATCGCTCCACAGCGGTGATCAGCCCGATGTTGCCCTCTTGGATGAGATCGAGCAACGGAACCCCAAGGTCACGATATTGAGCGGCGATGCTCACGACCAATCGCAAGTTCGAGGTGATGAGGCGTTCCCGAGCCTGAGGATCGCCCCGGGCAGCCCGCCGGGCTACCCGATACTCCTCCTCCGGGGAGAGCAGAGGGTGGCGCTTGATCTCATTGAGATAGAGCTGCAAGAAACTGCCTCTCCCGTTGCCCTCGGCGCCATTGGTCTCCACAGGCTCTCAACCTCCTCGCTAGAGAATCGTTTTATCTTAGCGAGAGGCTGGGGAGAAATCGCTGACAGCGCTCAGGGGCTCACGTGATGTCGGTCATAGTCAGCCCAACGCCACGTCGAGATAGAGCATGACTGCCGCGCCGAGCATCAGCCCCAACGTTGCCGCCCGCTCGTGGCCCTTGCGATGTGTCTCCGGGACGATCTCGTCGCTGATCACATAGAGCATGGCACCAGCGGCGAAGCCCATCGCATAGGGCAAGAGGGGCTGGGCGACGTGCACCGCCCAGGCGCCAAAGAGCGCCAGGGGAATCTCGACGAGACCTGCGCGCACCCCCACGAAGCTCGCGTAAAAGTACGCGCCCAGCCCCGCACTGAGCGCCGAGGCCGAGACAGCCAACCCCTCAGGGATGTTCTGCATCCCTATAGCGAGCATGAGCTTGAGCGCGTTCGCCAGATCCCCTGAGCCAAAGCCCACTCCCACAGCTAATCCTTCAGGCATGTTATGGAGTGTGATAGCGATAATAAAAAGCCAGACGGCGCGCACGCGCTTGGTCGCCATACCCTCTTGCCCAGAGATCGCGTGCAGATGAGGCACAATGTGATCGGAGAGATCTAATACTATCACGCCAAGGGCCATGCCGATGAGCACTGGCCAGATGCCGCCATACTCAATCCCCGGTAAGATGAGACTCGTAAAGCTTGCCGTGAGCATCACCCCGGCGGAGAACCCTAAAGCCCCGTCAAGAAATCGCTCTGATGGCTTGCGCCAGATGAAAATGAGGAGCGCCCCAAAGGCGTTGAGCACGGTAATGATGATCCCACCCCATAGCCCCTGGAGGATGACATTCGCCCCAGCAAGCTTCACAAAGATCTCTTCGAGCGTCATAGCGTTCCAAGAGTCTGTAAGAATACCAACGTCACTTTGTGTTGTCAAGCCTAGCAGTTGCGTGGGCCGGACAAATCTTGGAAAATAATTCTAGAGAACTTATGCTCCTCGATGAGAAGAAGGCTCTCCTAGAAAGATGGCGCGAGCGTTATCGCGAGAAATTTGCCCCCGAAGAGACGATCTTCAGTAAGATTCGCCGTGGGCACCATATCTTCATCAGCACCGGCTGCGGCGAACCCCAGTATCTCGTGCGCGCGTTGGTGAACTACGTCCAATCCCACCCCAAGGCCATCTTCGATGCCGAGGTCTTCCACGTGTGGACCCTAGGTGTTGCCCCATACACCGATGAGAAGTTCAAATACAACTTTCGGCACAATTCGTTCTTCATCGGCCCCAACACCCGCGAAGCCGTCAATCAAGGCCTAGCCGACTACACCCCGATCTTTCTCTCGCATGTGCCGAGGATCTTCGCGCGCGGTTTGGTGCCCATTGACGTGGCGCTCATTCAAACGTCACCCCCGGATCGCCACGGCTACATGAGCTTAGGGGTGAGCGTGGACATCACGAAAGCTGCAACCGAGCGGGCTTCTTTGGTCATCGCCCAGGTGAATGCGTTCATGCCCAGGGTGCATGGCGACGGCTTCATTCACATCGAAGACGTGGACTTCATCGTGCCCTACGATGAGCCGTTATTGGAATTTCACGCCCCGGCCGACGACGAGATCGCGCAACAGATCGGCAAATACGTCGCGCGGATCATCCAAGACGGCGATACGATCCAAGTGGGCTACGGCAGCATCCCCAATGCGATCTTAGCCAATCTCTCTGAGAAAAAGCACTTGGGCGTGCACACGGAGCTGTTATCTGATGGCATCGTCACCCTGATGAAGCAGGGCGTTATAGACAACAGCCGCAAGACGATAGATCGCGGCAAAACCGTCGCAACGTTCTGCATGGGGAGCCGCGAAACGTATGAGTATCTTGACGACAACCCCGCGATCGAGTTTCGTACCGTGGACTACACCAATAACCCGCTGGTCATCGCGCGTCATGACAACATGACAGCTATAAACAGCGCCTTGGAGATTGACTTGACCGGGCAGGCGAGCGCGGAATCGCTGGGCAAGATGTTTTTCAGCGGGATCGGCGGCCAAGCTGACTTTATGCGCGGCGCGGTGCTCGCTCGCAATGGCAAGACGATCTTAGCTCTCCCCTCGACAGCAAATAACGAAACAGTCTCGCGCATCGTGCCCTTCTTGCGTGAGGGTGCCGGAGTCACCCTCAATCGCGGCGACATTCACTACGTGGTCACTGAGTACGGCATTGCGTATCTGCACGGGAAGAACGTCCGCGAGCGCGCCATGGCGCTCATCGCTATCGCCCACCCCAAATTCCGCCCCTGGCTCATCCAAGAAGCGAAAAAGCTCAATCTCATCTACAAAGATCAAGCGTTCATTCCAGGCAAACGTGGCGAGTATCCCGAAGAATTAGAGACCTATAGAACAACCAAGAGCGGCCTCGAAATCCTCCTGCGCCCCGTCAAGATCAGCGACGAACATCTTTTGAAAGATTTCTTCTACTCGCTCTCCGATACGAGCCTCTACAGACGCTTCATCTCGATGCGCAAGGACATGCCTCACGAGCGCCTCCAAGAGTTCGTGGTCATTGACTATACGAAAGAGCTAGTCGTTCTAGCGACGATCCAGAAAGAAGAGGGCGTGGAGGAGGTCGTAGGTGTTGGACAATATGCGATTGACGAACGCACCAACACTGCCGAGGTTGCGTTCGTCGTGCGCGACGACTATCAGGGTAAGGGTATCGGCACAGAGTTGCTAGCGTATCTCACGTATCTAGCCAAGCGCCAAGGTCTCCACGGCTTCACTGCTGAAGTCTTGGAAGAGAACCGCCCGATGCTCCATCTCTTCGAGAAGATGGGGTTCGACATCGAGAAGCGCCGATCCGAAGGCGTCTATGAATTGAAGATGACCTTCCGTGAATCATGAGCACCCATAGCCCAGATATAAAACTTCTCTTTGAACCACGGACGGTCGCCGTGATCGGCGCGTCCCATGACCCGAACAAGATCGGCCACAAGGTCGTGCAGAATATCGTCGCCAACGGCTATACGGGGAAAGTCTATCCCGTCAATCCCAAGGGCGGAGAGATCCTTGGGCTCCCCGTTGCCCCGACTATAAGAGATATTCCCGAAGAGATTGACGCGGCGCTGATCGTTGTGCCTGCCAAAGCCGTCTTTGAGACAGTGCAGCAATGCGCGGCTCATCGCGTCAAGTTTGTGCTTATCATCTCGTCGGGGTTCTCCGAGGTCGGCAACTTAGAAGAAGAGCGCAAGATCGTCTCCTACGCGCGTGCGCACGGGATGCGTGTCCTTGGGCCCAATATCTTCGGGCTCTATTCGATCACTCCTTCGCTCAACGCCACTTTTGGCCCGAGAGATATTCCCAAGGGCAACGTCGCGATCGTCACCCAGAGCGGCGCTTTAGGGGTCGCGATGATCGGCAAGGCCGCTGCTGAACGGATGGGGCTTTCCGCGATCATCTCCGTCGGCAATAAAGCCGATATTGATGAGGCTGATCTTTTGGAATATCTTGTCCCGCACCCTGCGACGCGCGTTATTCTGATGTACATCGAGGGAGTCAAGAACGGCGAGCGCCTCGTGCGCGCGCTCAAGCGCGCTTCGAAAGAGAAGCCTATTGTCGTCATCAAAGCGGGGCGCTCCAAGCGTGGGGCCATCGCTGCTGCGTCGCACACCGGGTCGCTCGCTGGCGCTGCAGAGGTCTTCGATGCTATTATGAGACAGTGCGGCGTCTTATGCGCCGAAAGCATCCAAGAAGCCTTCAACTGGTCTAAGTTCTTAGCGACGTCGGTGCTCCCCACCGGAGAAGAGACCCTCATCATCACCAACGGTGGGGGCATCGGGGTCATCGCTACTGATGCATGCGAAAAATATTCCGTCACGCTCTATGATGACTTGCAGATCCTAGAGAGAATTTTTGCACCCGTGACCCCAGAATTTGGCTCGACAAAAAACCCCATAGATCTGACAGGGCAAGCGACCGCGGATCACTACGATCGCGCCTTGGAAGCCGCGCGGCACAGCGAGTCTATTCACTCTGTGCTTGCGCTCTCGTGCGAGACCGCGCTCTTCGACGCGACGTCGTTTGCTCCGATGATCGAACGGAACTTCCGCGCGTTCCAACAAGCTAAGAAGCCTGTAGTATTCTCGGCGCTCGGCGGAGAGAAGGTTGAACAGCTTACGCAGAGGCTCCGACACCAAGGCGTCCCGATCTTCGCCGATGTCACCGAAGCTGTCTCGTGTCTGGGGGCCCTCTATCAGCACTATCGGTACCGCTGCAAACCTGAACCCCCAATTGAATCCATATCTTTTGATATGCGCTCTCTTATGAGAATCTTTGAGGGTGCTCGCCAGCAGGGGCGCCCCTTCTTGCTTGCTCAAGAAGCCCAGCAGCTCCTGCGCCTCGCAGGAATCCCCGCACCCAAGAGCGCCATCGCGCGCACACTCGACGAGGCCGTGCGCTACGCCCAAGAGATTGGCTACCCCGTCGTCTTGAAAGTCGTCTCTCGAGATATTCTGCACAAGAGCGACGTCGGCGGCGTCGCCCTGGACTTGGACAACGCTCAAGAAGTCAGTGACGCCTACGGAGCGATCTTGCACAATTGCAGAACCCACAGACCAGAAGCTCTCATAGACGGCATAGAAGTCTCCCAGCAAGTGCCCCCAGGGGTGCAGATCATCATCGGTGCTCGTCGAGACCCGTCCTTCGGCCCGATTCTGATGGTCGGCCTTGGGGGCATCTACGTCGAAGTGATGAAGGACGTCTCATTCCGAGCGCTGCCCATCAGCCGCCAAGACGCCCTAGATATGCTCAAGGAGCTCAAATCGTATCCGGTGCTGCTGGGGGTGCGGGGAGAAGAGAAGCGCGATATAGAGACGATCGTGGACGTCATGGTGCGTGTCGGTGCACTGCTTCAAGTGTGTAAGAACATCGCGGACATCGAGATCAACCCACTGATCATCTATGAACACGGGCAAGGGGGGATTGCTGTGGATGCGCGGGTTCTCTTGGTTCAGGGAGGGCAAGAGCCATGAAGAGATTTATTATCGCCTCCATGCGCAAGAGCGCGGGCAAGACGAGCGTGATCGTAGGGCTCGCCAAAGCGTTGGGCAAGCGCGTAGGGTATCTGAAGCCCTTCGGCGATCGGTTGCTCTATCGGAAGAAACGCCTCTGGGACTACGACGCAGCGTTGATGACCAATATCTTTGGACTCACGGACAATCCCGAAGACTTAAGTATCGGCTTCGATCATGCCAAGCTGCGATATATGTACGATGCCCAAGGGATGCGCCAGCGATTCCTCGAGTCGGTCGCACGCGTCGAGCCCGGAAAAGAGATGCTCTTCCTCGAGGGCGGACGAGACTTCAGCTATGGGGTTTCAGTCTACTTAGATGTGCTCTCGCTCGCTCAATATCTCCAAGCTCCTGTGATATTTGTCGCCTCCGGCGATGAAGGGACCATCCTCGATGATATCTTCTTTGTGCGTAAACAGATAGAGCGCGAGCACATCGAGCTCCGCGGCGTGATCATCAACAAGATCCCTGCCGTTGAGGATTTCAAGAGCGCACATCTTGAGGAGATCACCGCCTTGGGGATCAAGGTGCTCGGGATCATCCCTCATCGGGCAGAGTTGACGACGTTGGAGATTGGGCATCTTGCTGAAGATCTCTTTGCGAAAGTGATCGCGGGGGAGGGTGGGCTCCGGCGCATTGTCAAGCAGATCTTCATTGGCGCTATGTCGGCTCAAGCTGCGATGCGCCACCCCGGCTTTGCCCAAGAGAACAAGCTCATTATCACCAGCGGCGATCGCAGCGATATGATCCTCGCGGCCTTGGAGAGCAACACTTCCGGGGTCGTGCTCACCAACAACATCGTGCCTCCGGCGAACATCATCGCGCGCGCGTCGGAGCGCAATATCCCGCTCTTGCTCGTCCCTTATGATACGTATGAGACTGCCAAGCGCATCGAAGCCATCGAGCCCTTGCTCACCAAAGACGCAACTGATAAGATAGCCTTACTTGAACAGCTCGTGAGAGAGCATATTGATCTTGCTGCCCTAGAGTGATAGACTATGACGCCGAAACGCTTCCTCGAACACTGGCAGGACGAAGGCGAGTCCGCGTATCTGTACAAAATCTTGGCTGACGTCGAGCCTGATCCCAGACGTCGCTCGGTCTATCTGAAGCTCGCCGACGTCGAGCTACAGCATCAACAGAAGTTTGCGCAGCTTCTGGCCGAACATGGGATCTCTGTAGGGGAGTTTCGGCCCGGGTGGCGAGCGCGACTGTTGGGGTGGATGGCACGGCGCGGCGGCGCGCGCACCGTGCTCCGACTGCGCATCGTGGACGAAGCGAGCGAAGTCAAAAATTATCTGCGCGAGCGATCGAGCACCCTCTCTAGCGAAGTCGCCAAGGTCTCTCAGCAAGTCGCTCGCGACGAGGCGATCCATGCCGAGACGCTAATGAAGCTCGTTGGCAGCGGCGGCGAGCCCTGGCACCGCATGGAGTCTGGGGGATTTTTGCGCAATGTCGTCTACGGCTTCAACGACGGCTTGACGGCAAACTTCGGGTTGGTGATGGGGGTGCTCGGCGCCCAAGTGCACGAGTTTATTGTACTCTCGGGGTTGGCAGGTCTGGTCGCCGATGCGCTCTCGATGGGTGCCAGCGGATATTTAGCTGCCAAGAGCGAGCAAGAAGTCTACGCCCACGAGATCGAGCTGGAGCGCGAAGAGATCCAGCTCATGCCCGAGGTCGAAGCTGAAGAATTAGCATTGCTCTACGAAGCCAAGGGGATGCCTGCGGAAGCCGCGCGCCAGGCAGCCTCCCAAGTGATGGCCGATCCTCAGATCGCCCTGCAAGAGAAGGCTCGGGAAGAGTTGGGGATCTCCCCGGAGCTGGGCTCGCCCCTGCGCGAGGGCGTCTTAACGGGGACAGCCACGGCGTTTGGGGCGTTGATCCCCGTTGTGCCGTTCTTCTTCGGCAGCGGCCCCATAGAGATTTGGACGTCGTTCACGATCAGCATGCTCTCGCATTTCGCTGTGGGAGCAGCACGGAGTCTCTTCACCGGGCGCGGGGCATTTCGCAGCGGGCTCGACATGTTCTTAGTCGGTTTAGGTGTCGCTGTCGTGGGCTACCTTGTGGGGATGCTCATCGAACACTTATAAACTCTTCGTATCATGACGTGCTCGGAAGCCTCTTTTTGACGCGCCCTGCTTTATACCGTATAATTATTCCGGTAAGTTATCCCGACAAGGAGGGACATAGTGAAAGCCCGGGTGGAAGCCCAGTTGCCTGCGGAGCTGATCGAGAGGATCGACCGGCTGGTGGGAGCTCGCGGGAGGACCCAATTCATCGAGAGGGCGTTGAAGGCCCAATTGCAGCGGGAGACCCTCGCCAGGCTCTTCCAGCTTGCAGATACCCATCTGAGGGGCTTAACGCTCAAAGATACTTACTATATCTCTAGAGCCCAGCTGGAGGAACGCCGTGGCCAAGCTGATCGTTGACGCTTCTTTGGTCCTGGCGGCGCTCCTGCCCGATGAGCCCCATTCCCAAGCGGCACGAGCGATCTTACAGGGCTCCCTTCCCAATGAACTTGTGACGAGCTCCCTCTTGCGCCATGAGGTCGTCAACGCGCTGTGGCAAGCGGTGAGGGCGGGGCGGCTGAAGCCTAAAGGAGCCCTTGAAGTGCTGCAAGAGTTTGAAAACTTGCAGTTTCTCGTCCGGGACGCGCCATGCGCTGAAGTCCTCAAGTTGACAGAGACTTTGAATCGACCGGCCACTTATGACACAACTTACCTCGCCCTAGCACAGGCCGAGCGGGCTCCGCTTATCACCGCGGATAAGCGGCTCTATAATGCACTCAAGGGGCGGTTCAAGTGGATCCGCTGGATCGAGGAGGGATGAGTTGCGCAAGCACGAAATCTATCTGTATCATTATCTCATTGAGGTGCGCTCCTAGGAGGATGGATGATTACCGCTCACGATGTAGATCGCCTACGAACTTGGCGCAGTCAAGAGCATCCTATGGTCAGCTTATATCTGAACGTCACTCCCCCTCGACCGTTCGTCAGCGAGCTCAACTCGCTCATCCACCTCCAAAAAGAGCGCTGGGCGACAAATAATCAGCTGGACAAGAGGCAGCTCCGTGCGCTCGAAGAACTGCTCGCGCGCATCGAAAGCCATGTGCGCAGCCTGGAGCGCCAGCTTGAGAGGACACGGCTGTTGGCAATCTTTGCCAGTCCTGATGGCTTCTGGCAGGAGTATCGCCTCCCCGTGACGCTGCCCAGCCAATTGATCATCGACTTCGATCCCTACATCCGGCCGCTGACGGTGCTACTGGACGAGTTCGATCGCTACTGCGTCGTGGTGAGCGACGCGCGCAAAGCCCGAATCTTCTCGCTCTATCTGGGTGAGTTCGAAGAGGAAGAAGGGTTCTTCGAAGATAACGTCCCCAGCAAGGTGAGCGTCGGGCGCGGGGTGCGCCTGGGCGGGCCGGGGGTCTGGGGCGGCACGGGGGAACTGCGCATCCAGCGCCATATCGAAGATCACGCCCATCGGCATCTCAAGCGGGTCGCCGAACGCGCCTTCGACTTCTTCACCCAAAAGCAATGCGATCTGCTCATCATCGCCGGGCCGGAGGACAAGACCATTCCCTACTTAGTGAACCATCTGCATAGCTATCTGCGGGAACGCTTAGCCGGGGAATTTCACGCGCGCCCGGAGATGCCTATCGCTACCCTCAAAGAGCGCGCGGTAGCAGTCGCTCAAGCCTGGGAGCGCCGCTATGAAGAGCAGCTCATCGCGCGCCTGCTGGAGCAGGCTCACGCGCCCAATGGCTTAGCAGTCTTAGGGGTCGAGCCCACCCTCGAAGCCCTCATGAGCGGCCAAGTCCATACGCTCGTGCTCCAGCACGACTTCCGCGTCCAGGGCACCCTCTGCCCCAACGATCACCTTCTCTCGTCATACTTAACAGAGTGTCCCCTCTGTCACAGCACTATGCACCCTACAGACGACCTTGCCGACGAGATGATCGAAGAAGCGATCCATCAGAACGCCGAGATTGAGCACGTCTTCACACGGCACGAGCAATTCGCCCCGCACGGGGTCGGGGCAATCCTGCGCTTCCGCTAAAGGAGGTAATCTATGGCCACGCGGCTCTGCGACATCTGTGGCATTCGCCCTGCGACCGTCCACGTGCGCGTCACGCGCGACGGTCAGCAAGAAGTCCTTCATCTCTGCTCGATTGATTACGCGCGGCTGCGCCGCGAAGAGGCGTTTTCTCCCCTTGAGTCGCTCTTTGGCCGCGGACTGTGGGAAGATTTCTTCGGCGAAGAGCCCACGCCGTGGCGCCGTCGCGACCGAGAAGCTATTGACATTGATGCGTACCTGAGCCAGCACGCTAAAGATCTCCTCCAACAAGCTGCCCAGACAGCTGTGGATTTCAATAAAGACGAGGTCGACACCGAGCACTTGCTCTATGCGCTCATGGAGAGCGAGGTCGTCCAAGAGATCTTAAGGCAGTTCAAGCTCTCGCCCCAAGATATCAAGGGCTACATTGAGCACAACGCGCCGCGGGGCACTTTTAAAGCCGAGAAGGGCCAGACGGTGCGCCTGAGCGTCTCCCCGCGGGTGAAGAGCGCTCTTGAGCTTGCGTTCCTGGCGTCGCGCGAGCTGGGGCACAGCTACGTGGGCCCGGAGCACTTATTGATCGGGCTTGCGGAAGAACAAGACGGCCTCGCCGGAGATCTGCTGCGCAAGTACGGGCTCACCCCGCAAGCCCTGCGCCAGCAGACCGTCAAAGTCGTGGGCAAGGGAAGTGAAGAGGGCCGCGTCCCGCGCGCCTCCACCACGCCGACGCTCGACAAATACTCCCGTGATCTGACAGAGCTAGCCCGCCAGGGCAAGCTCGACCCCGTCATCGGGCGCTCCAAAGAGATCGAGACTGTCATAGAGATCCTCTCGCGCCGAAAGAAGAACAATCCCGTGTTGATCGGCGAGCCCGGCGTGGGCAAGACGGCCATCGTTGAGGGCTTAGCTCAAAGAATCGTCAAGGGCGAGGTTCCCGAAAGTCTTCGGAACAAAAGACTCGTTGAGCTCAATATCAACGCGCTCATCGCGGGCTCGAAATATCGCGGCGAGCTCGAAGAGCGCGTCAAGCAAGTCCTAGACGAGATCATCGCTCATCAGGACGAACTCATTATCTTCATTGACGAGGTGCACACGATTGTGGGAGCTGGGGCCGTGGGCGAAGGAGGCATGGATATCGCCAATGCGTTCAAGCCCGCGCTCGCTCGCGGCGAGCTCCATCTCATCGGCGCGACGACGCTCAGCGAATATCAGAAATATATCGAGAAGGACGCGGCCCTGGAGCGGCGCTTCCAGCCCGTCTTCGTCGCCGAGCCCACCGTCGAGCAGACGATCTCCATCCTCTACGGGCTGCGCGACCGCTTCGAGGCCCATCACAAAGTGAAGATCACCGACGAAGCGATCATCGCCGCGGCGCAGCTCTCCGATCGCTATATCACGAACAGATTCTTGCCCGATAAGGCGATCGATCTCTTAGATCAAGCGGCGGCACGAGTGCGCATCGCGTCCACCTCGCGCCCCGCCGAGCTCCACGAGCTCGAAGCCCACATCCAACAGCTCAAGCGCGAGCAAGAGTACGCCTCCAGCCGCAAGCAGTTCGATCGGGCCAAAGAGATCGAAGCCCAGATCAAAGCCAAAGAGCAAGAGCTCGCTGAAGCTACCGAACGGTGGAAGAAAGCCGTCGCTTCGGGATCAGCCGAGGTGCGTGCTGAGCACATTGCAGAAATTATCTCTAAGTTGACGGGCATCCCCGTGAGCGAGCTGACCGTCGAAGAGCGCGAGAAGCTCCTCCATCTCGAAGAGAAGCTCCATGAGCGGGTCGTCGGGCAAGACGAAGCGATCCGCGCCGTCAGCAATGCTATTCGGCTAGCGCGTGCCGGGCTCAAAGAGAAGAACCGTCCCATCGCGACGTTTCTCTTCCTTGGGCCCACGGGCGTGGGCAAGACCGAGCTGGCGAAAGCGTTAGCCTGGGCGGTCTTCGGTGATGAAGACGCGATCATTCGCATAGATATGTCCGAATACATGGAGCGCCATAGCGTCGCCCGGCTGATCGGAGCTCCCCCAGGCTATGTCGGGTATGAGGAGGGCGGCCAGCTCACCGAGCGCGTCCGCCGCAGACCCTACAGCGTGATACTCTTAGACGAAATAGAGAAAGCCCATCCCGACGTGCATAATATTCTCTTGCAGGTCTTCGACGAAGGGAGACTGACCGACGGCAAGGGCCGCACCGTTGACTTCACCAACACTATCATCATCGCCACGAGCAACTTGGGCAGCGAGATCATCCAGCGCAATCTCACGCTGCCCGATGAATATAAGCGCAGCTACGAAGCCCTCAAAGAAGAGCTGATGGTGGTGCTCCGGAGAAACTTCCGTCCGGAATTTCTCAATCGCATTGACGAGATCATCGTCTTCCATGCGCTCACGCAAGAGCAGATCCGCGAGATCGTGAAACTTCAGCTGCAGAAAGTCGCCCAGATGGTTCAGGAGCAAGGGATCACGGTGCAGTTTGACGATTCGCTCATCGAGCACTTAGCGGAAGTGGGGTATCAGCCGGAGTTTGGGGCGCGGGAGCTCAAGCGCAAGATCCGCAGCGAAGTCGAGACAGAACTGTCGAGTGCTCTCTTGCAGGGCGCAATCCGCCCCGGAGATACTGTCACCGTGCGCTACGATGGCACCAAAGTCGTGATCGAGAAGGTTCCCGTAGAGGTCAAGAGCTGATGGATGTTCTCTCGCTGTTGTGGCTGATTCTGATCTTCTCGACTATGGTCCAGCCGATGCTCCAGCGTCGGATGCTGGAGTGGGAGCGGCAGCGCTGGATCGAACGGATCGAGCGCCAGCGCAATTCCCGCGTCATCATCTTGGTGCACAGGCAAGAGACGATGGGGTTGCTGGGATTCCCCATCATGCGCTACATTGACGTGACCGACTCCGAAGAGGTGCTGCGGGCTATAGAGCTGACCGATCCGGAGATCCCCATTGATTTAGTGTTACATACCCCAGGGGGATTAGTGCTCGCGTCGCTGCAGATTGCGCGGGCATTGCGCAAGCATCGTGGAGGGACTCGCGTGATCGTGCCCCACTATGCGATGTCCGGGGGGACGCTCATCGCTCTTGCCGCTGATGAGATCATCATGAGCCCCCATGCAGTCCTCGGACCAGTTGATCCCCAAATCGGGCAGTATCCAGCGGCATCGCTTCTCGCCGTCATCGAGAAGAAGCCCTTGCATGAGATAGACGACCAAACGCTGATCTTAGCTGATGTGGCGCGCAAGGCCGTCCAGCAGCTCCAAGATGCCGTCTATGAATTGCTCGCAGGGCGCTACCCTGAAGCGCAGGCGCGCGAGCTGGCCCGAACACTCTCAGAGGGCCATTGGACCCATGACTACCCCATCACGTACGAAAAAGCGAAGGAGCTAGGGCTGAAGGTGCGCTGCGACATCCCCAAAGAGTTCTTACACTTGATGGCGCTCTACCCGCAGCCAGTGCGCCACCAGCCCAGCGTTGAGTATCTCCCTATCCCGCGCCATCGGGAAGGGGCTAAGAAAGGGTGAGCGACTATGCCTCATGAGCTGAGCCCAGAGCAGCTGCGTCGTACGTTCGATCCCCAGGCCTTGGGGATTGAGACGACCGAGCATATCGAGCCGTTAGAGGGAATCATTGGGCAGAGGCGCGCCGTCTCGGCGCTCCAGTTTGGCCTAGGGATTCAAGAGCTGGGCTTCAATATCTACGTCGCCGGGCCGCCGGGCATCGGCAAGATGACCGCCGTCCGATCGTTTCTGGAGGAGCTGGCGCGCCAGAAGGAGACGCCCCCCGATTGGTGCTATGTGAATAATTTTGAAGATCCGTATCAGCCCAAGGCCCTGCGCTTGCCCCCTGGCTGGGGGACTCGATTCGCCCAAGATATTAAAAATCTCATCGAGCACGTGCGGCGCGAGCTGCCCAAGGTCTTCGAGAGCGAAGAGTATTCTGCCCGGCGCGACGAGATCGTCAAAGCGATCAATCAGCAGCGCGAAGCGATCATCAATCGCGTGCAGGAGAAGGCCTCCCAAGCGGGGTTTCTCCTGCAAGCCGCGCCTTTTGGGATCTTAATCGTGCCGGTGCTGGGGGGGCGCCCCTTGAGCGACGCCGAGTTTCAGTCCCTCCCCCAAGCCGCTCGCGAAGATATCCAGCGTCGCCGCGACGCCCTCCAAGAAGACCTCAAAATCGCCATGAAAGAGATCCGCGCGCTCGAGAAGCTCGCCCAAGAGCGCCTCACCGAGCTCGACAGACAAGTGACCCTCTACATGGTCGGCGGGCTGATAGATGACCTGCGCGAGAAGTACCGCGAGCTCCCAGAAGTGTTGGAGTATCTTGACGCCCTGCAGAAAGATATTCTAGAGAACATTGAGCTCTTCAAGGGGGAACAGAAATCCCAGGGCGAACTGCCCCCGTGGGCCAAGGAGCTGCCCTTCCGAAAATATTCCGTGAACGTTTTAGTCGATAACAGCAAGCAGCAAGGGGCTCCGGTCGTCGTCGAGCTCAACCCCGTCTATCACAATCTCTTTGGGCGCATCGAGAAAGAGACCCAGTTTGGCGCGCTCTACACGGATTTCACGATGATCAAAGCTGGCTCGCTCCACCGCGCCAATGGCGGGTATTTGGTGCTCCCCATCGAAGACGTTCTGAGGAGTCTCTTGAGCTGGGACGGGCTGAAGCGCGCCCTGCGCAGCCGCGAGATCTTCATCGAAGAGCTGGGGGAGCGCCTGGGGTTCATCGCGACGAAGAGTCTGCGCCCTCAGCCCATCCCCTTAGATGTCAAGGTCGTGCTCGTGGGGCACCCCATCTTCTACTATCTGCTCCATGCCTACGACGAAGAGTTCCCTGAGCTCTTCAAAGTCAAGGCGGACTTCGACACGCGCATGGACGCTTCCCCTGAGAATATCAGAGATTTTCTGAAATTTCTCTGCACGTTCTGCCAAAAGGAGCGCCTCAAGCATCTAGATAATACTGCTGTAGCCAAGCTCTTGGAGCATGCGGCGCGCCTCGCCGAAGATCAACAGAAGCTCTCTACGCACTTTGGTGCAATTGCTGATATCATCCGCGAAGCGAACTACTGGGCCCTCCAAGAGGGCTCTTCGCACATCCGCGCGCGCTACGTCCAAAAAGCTTTGGACGAGAAGGTCTATCGCTCCAATCTCATTCAGGAGAGAATCCAAGAGATGATCGCGCGCGGCACTCTGCTCATTGACACGGAAGGGCAAGCCGTGGGCCAAGTCAACGGGCTCTCTGTCATTAGCTTGGGGAATTACACGTTTGGCAAGCCTAGCAGAATCACGGCGAGCGTCGGGGCGGGGCGCGAAGGGATTGTAGACATAGAGCGTGAGGTCGAGCTGGGCGGGCCTATCCATTCTAAGGGCGTCTTGATCTTGAGCGGGTACTTAGCACAAAAATACGCCCAAGATAAGCCCCTGACGCTCACGGCAAAATTAGTCTTCGAGCAGAGCTACGAAGGCGTCGAGGGCGACAGCGCTTCCTCCGCGGAGCTCTACGCGCTCTTGTCGGCGCTGTCGGGGCTGCCCATCAAGCAGGGGATCGCCGTGACGGGGTCTGTCAATCAGCACGGTGAGGTCCAAGCCATCGGGGGAGTCAACGAGAAGATCGAGGGCTTCTTTGACGTCTGTAAGATCAAGGGGCTGACGGGCGAACAGGGTGTGCTCATCCCCAAGAGCAACGTGCAGAACTTGATGCTCCGTGAAGATATCGTCGAAGCCGTGAGGGCGAAGAAATTTCACATCTGGGCGGTGAGCACGATTGATGAGGGGATCGAGATTTTGACGGGAGTGCCGGCGGGGGAGCGTGGGCGCGACGGGAAGTTCCCCGAGGGCACAGTCAACTACTTAGTAGATCAGAGACTACGAGAGTTTGCAGAGTGTCTCAAAGAGATTTCTGAAGACACCAAGAGGCCGCGCCGCGCGCGGCGCTCACGACAGGAGGGATAGCTCATGCCTAAGGTAGTCGTCGTAGGAGGAAACTTCGCGGGGCTGACCGGAGCACTGGAGCTTCGGCGCCTCTTGGGAGATGAAGTTGAGATCACTCTGATCTCCAAAGACGATCACTTTGTCTTTATTCCGTCCTTGATCTGGGTGCCGTTTGGCTGGCGCAAGGCCAAGGAGATCAGTTTCCCTCTGGCGCCGGTGCTCGAACGGGCCAAGATTCACTTCGTTCATGCCCCAGCGACGCGCATCGATCCGCACAGAAAGACCGTGCACACGACGGCCGGGGAATTCTCGTATGAGTATCTGCTCATCGCTACGGGGCCGTACCCCCAGTACGAGATCGTGCCGGGCTTAGGGCCCTCTCAGTATACGTACTCGATCTGCACACTAGAACACGCTCTGCAGGCCCACGAAGGCTGGAAGAGATTCGTGGACGATCCCGGCCCAGTGGTCATCGGGGCCACTCAAGGGGCGAGCTGCTTCGGCGCGGCTTATGAGTTTCTCTTTAATTTCGCGCACGCGCTGCGCAAGGCGCGCCTGACCAAAAGGGCCCCGATCACGTTTATCACCGCCGAGCCGTTCTGTGGCCACTTCGGTATTGGTGGGCTCAAGGGCGGCCAACAGATGCTCGAGTTCTTCTTGAAAAAGCTGGGCATCCGGTGGCTCACCAACGTGGGCGTCCAGGAGATCGTCCCCGGCGAAGTCCATCTCCTCGACGGCCAGATCTTGCCGTTCAAGTTCGCCATGATCATCCCACCCTTCTTGGGGGTCGAGGCGATTCGCAACTCTCCTGGCGTGGGCAACGAGAAGGGGTTCATCCCTGTTAAGCCCACATATCAGCACCAGAATTTTTCTGATATTTACGCGGCGGGGGTCGCGGTTGCCGTCACCGTCCCCTGGCAGACGCCGCTCTCCGTGGGAGTCCCCAAGACGGGCTATCCCGCCGAGACGATGGCCAAGGTCGCGGCGCACAACATCGCCGCGCAGATCACGGGCGATCCCCCTCACGAAGAGAAGGAGTTCGGAGAGATCCCCGCGTTGTGCGTCATGGACGCGGGCAACATGGGGGTGATGATCCTCTCGGACAAGATGCTGCCGCCGCGAAAGTTTGAGCTGTTGATCCCCGGCCCGCAAGCCCACTGGGCCAAGGTCGCCTTCGAGAAATATTACTTATGGAAGATGCGCCAAGGGCTGGTGCAGCTCCCGTAATTCTCTCGCACACACGAAAGAAGGAGGAGATGCGTATGCCGTTGCTCACCGATCAGAACAAGCAACAAGTCCAGAAGATCTTGCAGCAGCTTGCCAACCCCGTGACGATTCACTACTTCACCCAGGAGTTCGAGTGCGAACCCTGTCAGATCGCCCACGAGCTTTTGAAAGAAGTCACGGCGCTCTCGGAGAAGCTCACGCTGAAGGTCTACGAGTTCAAGAACGAGCACGAGGTCGCGCAACGTTTGGGAGTAGATAAGATCCCAGCGATCGTGCTGGAGGGCCAAAGAGTCTACGGGATTCGGTTCTTTGGCGTCCCTGCGGGCTACGAGTTCGGCGCCTTTCTCGAAGATTTAGTAGACGTCTCGCGCGGGACGACCCAGCTTTCTGCAGAGACCCAGACGCTGCTCAACACCCTGATCAAGCCCATTCACATTCAAGTCTTTGTGACCCCGACGTGTCCGTACTGCCCGGCAGCGGTGCGCATGGCGCACAAGATGGCGCTCTATAGCGATAAAATCAAAGCCGACATGGTCTCAGCCCTCGAATTCCCATATCTTGCTGACAAATACGACGTCTATGGGGTCCCCAAGACGGTCGTCAACGACGGGGAAGTGATGTTCGAAGGGGCGCTGCCGGAGCGCGAGTTTGTCGCTCAGGTGCTGCGCGCCGCGTAAAGTCTTCATCCGCAGAAGGGAGGATCACCGATGCCAGAAGTCACGATTTACACGACGCCGACGTGCTCGTGGTGCGCCGCTGCCAAGCGCTTCCTTGACGAGCATGAGATCGAGTACACAGAGTACGACGTCTCTGAAGACGAGGATGCCGCAGAAAGATTAATTCGTCTGAGCGGCCAGACCGGCGTCCCCGTGCTCGACATAGACGGTGAGATCGTCGTTGGCTTTGACAAGGAGCGCATCGCCGAGCTGTTAGGGCTCGAAGACGAGTAAATCTGTTCATCGTCAAGCCCCAGTGTGACGGTGATCATTGACGAAGAACCCCGTAGCACGATATGATAAAACGTGCTATGGGTGACCTTGTACGATTTGGGGTCTCAGTTGACGCAGAGCTTCTAAAAAAATTCGACAAGCTCACCGTCGCGCGCGGCTATGCGAATCGTTCAGAAGCTCTCAGAGACTTGATGCGCGACGCCCTCGTCCAGCAACAATGGCAAGAAGACGAAGAAGTCGTCGGGGTCATCACGCTGCTCTATGACCATCATGCCCGAAACCTTGAAGCCCAGCTCACCGATATCCAACACGAACATCACGATCAGATCCTCTCGACGATGCACATTCATTTAGATCACGATAACTGCCTAGAAGTCATAGCAGTACGTGGCACGGGCAGACAGATCGAAGAGTTGGCGACACAGCTCATCGGAATGAAAGGGGTGAGACATGGGAAGCTCACAGCGACTTCTACCGGAAAAGGGCTCTAAAATTTTTTGCGTCGTCAGTAACACCGAAAAAATATTCGTGCCACGCACGATGGGAGGTTCGACTATGCGCGTATATAAGCTATTTATGCTTGCAGCCCTACTCTGTAGCATCTTGCTCTTCCAAGCAGCAGCCCAGAGCAGCGCTGTGCGTCTGGCCATCCCTACGACGGAGCGCACTCTCACCCCCTACACGTACAACACGGGCTTCCCCGGCTGGTATCTGCTCTTACTCATCTACGATACCCTGATGATCACCGATCTCAACGGTATCCCTCAGCCGTGGCTGGCGGAGTCGGTGCAGATCTCTTCGGATGGGCTCGTGTGGACAGCGAAACTCCGCCAGGGCCTCCGCTGGCATGACGGACAACCCCTAACCGCCGCCGACGTCAAGTTCAGCTACGAGCTCTATCAAAAAGTGCCCCACCCAAGGTTCTCTAGCCCCTTGCGCGGGGTCACCGTCGCGCTGAAAGATTCTCAGACGATCGTCCTCACATTGAGCGCTCCCAATCCGGTCTTCGATCTTGCACTTGCTGATATCCCCATAGTGCCTCGGCATATCTGGGAGAAGGCCGCTGACCCCAAGACCTTCGAGAGCCCCGTGGGAAGCGGACCCTATAAGTTGGTGCAGATCGTCCCCGATCAGTTCTATCGGCTCGAGAGCAACCCCGACTATTTTGCCGGAAGACCGAAAGTCAGCACGCTCATTCTGCCCATCATTAAAGACGCTACAGCGACCTTCACGGCCCTGCAAACGGGCCAGGTTGACGCGGCAGCACGCACCCTGACTCCAGAATTGGTCGCGACGTTTCAGGGGAATCCCAATCTCAAAGTCATTGGCGGTCCGGGATTCGCAAGCACGCTGCTGCTCTTCAATAATGAGCGTCCGCCCTTCAATGACCCGCGGGTGCGCCGCCTCATCGCCGGGGTCGTTGACTACAATGAGCTCGTGCGCACGATACTGTTGGGGTTTGGTAAGGTCGGCAGCCCTGGGTTCATCCATCCCGACTCCCCGTGGTACAACAGCGCCTTGGGCGGCTATCCCCGACTCACTCCTGACCAAGCGCGGCAAACTTTAGAAGCGTTAGGGTTCAAAGATTCCAACGGTGACGGCGTGCGAGAGCTTCCCGACGGCAAGCCCTTGCAGTTTGTGCTCTTGACGCGCTCTGGCGATCCCGTGCGCATTCGGACCGCGGAGCTTATCGCTCAAGCAGTCAAGCCCTTGGGGATGCTCTTTGAAGTTCGGGTTTTGGACTCCGATACTGTCGCTCAATTTGTCTGGCCGGACTTCGATACCTGCAAGGGGAGAAATTATGATCTGGCCATCTGGGGCTGGTCTGCCCCAGTGATGACCAGAGCGGACGTGCGAGGGCTCTTCCATTCTGATTGTAAGCTGGGGACGCTCAATGTAGTTGGGTACAAGAACCCCAAGCTCGACCCGCTCCTGGAGCGCCAAGCACAAGTGGCGACCCGTGCCGAACGCAAACAAGTGCTAGATGAAATCCAAAAGATCGTCGCGGAGGACGTGCCGTTCCTGACGCTCTTCTATCCCGACTTGCTCTTTGCGGTACGTCCTGAGGCATACGATGGCTGGGCCTTCCAGAAGGGCGAGGGCATCATTCACAAGCTCTCGTTCTTGCCGAGATAGAAGGCCCCCTCACC
>Ga0197142_1001382_pt1 | contig 22279 bp, 19 predicted proteins | sample GBS60_MetaG_FD_148614 | JGI IMG/M metagenome (GOLD analysis project Ga0197142, IMG submission 148614) | Sediment microbial communities from Great Boiling Springs, Gerlach, Nevada, United States - GBS 60_MetaG | ecosystem: Environmental > Aquatic > Thermal springs > Hot (42-90C) > Sediment... | reverse complement strand
TAGCCGCTGGAAGAGTCATCCGATACCGCTACAAGATAAAGGGATTCTCCGGGTGGGAGCAAATAGATTCCCTGCGGGGGCTTATGGCCATTGAGCGGTATCGGCTGCGACGCTATACTATGCTGGGACCTTCGTCAGCTCAACGCCCTTCTCACCCGCCAGGGCGCGAAAAGAGGCGCCTCGATTATCCTGTACTGGACCTCAATACGGCTTCTGCCGAAGAGCTGGAGCGTCTGCCCGGCATCGGCCCCAAAACCGCCGAACGCATCATAAAATATCGGGAAAAGCTGGGCTATTTCGTGTCATTAGACCAGCTCCGGGAAGTGTGGGGGCTGCGGGCGGAAAATCTCGATCGGGCACTGCCTTACCTGCAAATAAAGACTCAGGGCCGCCCGCTCTCTTTACGCACCGCCTCGGTAGAAGAGCTGGCCCGACACCCTTATATCTCCTGGAAACTGGCCCGAGCCCTTATTCGACAGCGCCATCAATGGGGAGATAGTCCTATACCTCCCGAAGTGTGGCGAGACTGGCTTCCCGACACTGTGCGCGCTCGTTTAGAACCATACCTTACGGGCGAATAACTTTGCCCCGATGCTGTTAGAAAAAGAACTGCGAGAAGCGGTGCGGGAAATACCAGACTTTCCTCAGCCCGGTGTACTTTTCAAGGACATCTCGCCGTTATTTCTCAGGCCAAGGCTGGTAGAGCGGTGTGTAGAAGAGCTGTCTCGTCTCTTTCGGGTGCTGGATGTGAACAAGGTGGTGGGCATTGAAAGTCGGGGGTTTTTGCTGGGGCCGATGATCGCGCTGGAGCTGCAGGCGGGTTTCGCTATCGTGCGGAAAAAAGGCAAGCTCCCCCAAGTGGCCGCCAGCGTCTCGTATGAACTGGAATATGGCGCCGCCACCATCGAGATGGCCAAAGACGCCGTGGAGCCCGGAGACAGGGTGCTCATTCATGATGACCTTCTGGCGACAGGGGGCACTGCGGCGGCCGCTGCCAAACTGGTGGAGCAAATCGGAGCCCGAGTCGTGGGCTTTGCTTTTTTGATAGAGCTGCAGAACTTAGGTGGGCGCAAAATTCTGGAACCTTTCGGCGCGCCTGTAAAGACTATTCTGTCCTACGAGCGCTGATGGCGCTAAGCCATTGATAAAAGGGCTCCATGGAGGCTTGCGCCAAAGCGGCCATGCAGGGGTAAGGCTTATCCCGGGAAAGGGTATACTGGCAAAACCAGCCACATCCGTAGCAGGGCATGGGATGGCGTAGAATGAAAGGCTGGTGCGAGAAAGACTCTGGATAAGGGAAGAAACGCCCCCAGTGTCCCCCGCCCATAAGTATGAGCGTGGGCCTGTCCCAGGTGGCGGCAGCATGAGTGAGGCCGGTTTCTGGCCCTATGACAGCCTCAGCACGAGTAATCAGGCTGAGCGTTTCCACGAGTGAGGTATACCCGAGAAGGTCATAAACCGCTTCACAGGGCAGCAGATGCACGGCTTGCTGCACATAAGGGCGATCTGCGAGCGTTCCCAAGATAAGAAAAGGAATCCTGAGGCGCTCCCAGCTCGTCTGTAATAGACGACTGACAAGGGACGGGTCAGGCTTCCGATAAGCGGCTCCTGCCCCCGGCAGGAAAACCAAATATCGCTCTGGAAGCTTAAGAGTCGGCCCCGGCCAGATAGCCTTCAGTTTGATGTAAATGGTGTAGTCCAGCCGCTCATACCCCAAATGGGACAGAAAGGCCTGGTAGCCTTCCCATTGATGCGAAAAATCCTGAGAAAGGCGAACCGCCCGGTCATATAAAACTGTATCTAAGTAATGGGCCACCAAGGGAGATTCTAAAGCGTCAGCGGTACGGGGAGAGGTGTATCGCTTTGAAGCCGGGTAAAACCACGCCAGACTGTCTTCTACGGCGATACGCCGGCGAAAGGTCGTATGAAGAAGGAAACCCGGGGGACTTGTTTTCAGAAGTGCCCAGATCTGGCGCCGATAAGCAGGAGAGCGTAAAAGTTTCTGTGGACTAAGGGGGGTTACTCTGTCAAATAAACCGGTCAGTTGTGCCGGTTCAGCCCAGAGGACATTGGCCAGGAGGTGTAGCTTCCGATGGGGGAAGACTTTTTTCAAGCTGGAGACAAAGGGTAACCACAGCCAGAAGTCTCCAATTCCATCTAAACGGGGAAGTATGAGCCAGCCATCATCGGCACCAGGGCGTGGCTTCCCTGAGAAAAGCATTTCACCCACAGCCCAGGCGCTGCGCAAAAACACACGGCCCCTCGCCTCCCCCCGGCGAAGAGCCGCCCGCCAGCTGCCCACCGCCTCAGAGATTACCCCTTCGCGCCTGCTCCCGCTCTATCGCCTCAAACAGGGCCTTAAAATTGCCTTTCCCGAATGACCTGGCCCCCTTGCGCTGAATAATCTCATAAAATACCGTCGGCCGATCCTGCACCGGCTTGGTGAAGATTTGCAGCAAATACCCTTCGTCATCCCTATCCACCAGGATGCCTAACTCCGCCAGCTCTTCCACCCTTTCGTCTATCTTACCCACCCGGGCAAGGAGATCTTCATAATATGCCTTTGGTGTCTCCAGAAACTCTACTCCCCGCCGTCTTAGCTCTCGCACCGTATGCAAAATATCATTCGTAGCCAGCGCAATATGCTGAGCCCCCTGCCCGTGATAGTATTCTAAGTACTCTTCAATCTGAGACTTTCGGCGGCCCTGCGCAGGTTCATTAATAGGAAACTTAATGTAGCCATTCCCATTGGCCATGACCTTACTCATGAGGGCCGAATATTCCGTAGAAATATCTTTATCGTCAAAGGAGATAAGCTGCCGAAAGCCCATAACATCCCGATAAAAAGCCACAAACTGGTTCATTTCTCCCAGATAGACATTCCCTACGATATGGTCAATATACTGAAAACCCACGGACTCGCTTTTGCCAAAGCCCTGCCAGGGCGCGAAGCCCGGCATGAAGGGCCCTCTGTAATGAGTTCGCTCCACGAAAACATGAACCGTATCCCCATAAGTATGAATACCCGACAACACTACATACCCGTGCTCGTCTTCCAGGCGGGTGGGAGGCATGAAGGGACGGCCGCCACGCCGCGTCGTCTCTTCAAAGGCTTTAGTGGCGTCTTCTACCCATAAAGCAATTGTACGCACGCCATCACCATGCCGATAGATGTGATCAGCAATGAAATTCCCCGGATGATAAGGCGTGGTCAAAACCAGCGTAACCTTTCCCTGGCGCAGCACATAGCTGGCGGCCTCTCGATAACCCGTCTCCAGGCCTCGATACGCTACCGGCTGAAATCCAAAAGCATGCTGATAATAATACGCCGATTGCCTGGCATTCCCACAATAAAACTCTACATAGTCTGTACCGAGAATAGGCAAAAAATCTTTCTCCTCGGTAACGGACGCGGTCTTTTCGGCTATCGTCGTCATAAGTCTTATGCGTTTTGAGTTTGTTTCAAAGTTTCGGGGAGCCAGGAGAGATAATACTCCCTCATCTCTATAGAAAGGGCTTCAGGGGTGATGGAGAGGGGGCGGAAGGTATCCACCATAACAGCCAGTTCTTTGGTTTCTCTGGCCCCAATGCTTTTTTCAACGGCACCGGGATGCGGCCCGTGCGGAATCCCCATGGGATGCAGTGTAATCATCCCCCGCTCCACATGCTTTCGGCTCATAAACTCTCCCTCTACATAATAAAGCACCTCATCGGAGTCCACATTGCTGTGGTTATACGGTGCCGGGATCGCTAAGGGGTGATAGTCATACAGCCTCGGCACAAAGGAACACACCACAAACTGCCGGGCCTCGAAGTTCTGGTGAACCGGCGGCGGCTGATGCACCCGTCCCGTTATCGGCTCAAACTCATGTATGGAAAACGCATACGGGTACAGGCACCCATCCCACCCCACAAAGTCAAAAGGATGCGTGGTATAAATATAGTCAAACACCACCCCACGCTTTTTGATGCGAATGAGAAATTCGCCCTGCTCGTGGTGCGTCTCTAAATCTTGAGGCGGCCGAATGTCCCGCTCATGAAAAGGAGCATGCTCCATTAGCTGACCATACTCATTCATGTAGCGTCTGGGGAAACGAATCGCTCCACAATACGACTCTATAATGAAAAGCCGATTCTGCGGGGTGTCAAAATGAAGCTGGTAGATAGTTCCCCGCGGGATGTGAAGGTAGTCGCCCGGCCGGAAAGGAACTTTTCCATACCCCGTGCGCAGTTCACCCGTGCCTTCATGAACGAAGATAAGCTCATCCGCTGAGGCATTTTTGTAAAAGTAATCTGAGAAGCCCCGGGTCGGCGCCGCCAGCGAAAGGTGTATATCGTCGTTGAAGAGCGCAACCACCCGACTTTGCAGGTAATCCTCAGCCGGCTGCACCTGAAAACCCCGAAAAGCCCGATGCTGCATGTTATTTTCAATGGCGGCTTTTGGACGCAGATCCAGCGTCTTATCAGAGATGGCTTTGACAATGGTGGGGGGATGCACATGGTATATCAGGCTGTACAGGTCTGAGAACCCTTCAGTGCTTACCAATTCCTCGGCATACAGATGGCCGTTCTCACGAAACTGGATATGTCTTTTGGAGGGAACCTGTCCCCGCTTCACATAGTAAGGCATGAGACAAAAATAAGAAAAAAGCGGCAACCGGATTGTGGCTGCCGCTTACTTATGCGGGCAAGAAGGAAATTACTCGTACCGGCGGGGTATCACCGACTCAAACTCAAAAGTTACCGTATCAGGAGGCGTAACGCTGCGCCGAACACCCCGCAGTCGCCCACGCACCTGCGTTAGCTGCGGAGAGAAGGTGAGAGTATCTATAAGAAGGGTATCCTGGCTGTCCGCGATGTCAAAGTTTTGGGAATACACCAAAAGATTATTACCTATCTGTTTTGCGTATGAGATGTCAGCACTGGCGCTCAGAACTGTCGGGGGCGATGTACTGGTATCTACCTCAAAGGAAATACGCGCTCCCAAGCTAAGGTAATGAGGCTCATTATGTCGGCTGATGCTTAACTGGATTGTGTCCGGTCCCAAAGAGTACGTAAAACAGGGAGCTTGAGAGTAATACACATAGTTGTAGCTTTCCCGGGCACGCTGATTATTGAAGGTATCCTGCGCAATGATGGTGCCCCGGATGTAGCCCTGCTGATTAGGAGGGACATAGTTGGGGCCGCCTGGACCCTGAGGACCGGCAGAACCCTCTGGCCCTCGCTTGCAGGCTACAAGCAGCAGGACCGCAATAACCCAGACAGGACGGTGTATCATAGGGCTTTACTCAGAATGACTTTGTGGAGTGTGTACAGAAGACTGCCCCTGGCGCTGGTAACTAATCACACGCAGGAGCCGAGAAGAGAACTCCGCTGTGAGGGTATCAGGAATAGGCTTGCTGCGCTTGATATAGGTGAGACGTCCACTGACAAGCGAGTCGCCCCTGAGACTAAAGCCCGTAACATACGCGGTATCCCTGGAGGAAGAGTAGTTGAGATTGTATTCCAAGGCATTATTACCCGAAATCTCCAGGATATTAGCACTGAGGTAATCGACCCAGGTGGTGTTGGTGCTTCGCCGATGACGCAAATCTATACTGAGAGAACCCCCCATTTCTCCTTCGCGGGCAAAGAATATTTGGATGGTATCGGGCTGACCGGACTCAGGCATCCAGTATCCGGGATAGCCAGACCACACGGGGACGTAGGTATAATCAAAACTGAACTGAAAGTTCTGATTTAGAACGGTATCCCGGCCTTTCACGGTGCCCCGGATGTAACCCTCTCGGATACGGGTGAGGTCCTGTCCCGAAGGCCCCTGAGGCCCTGGAGGCCCCTGAGGCCCTTCTTTGCCTCTACAATCCCATAGGAGGAATGCTCCGAGAACTACTAATAGCGTCCACAAGCGCACTCTTTTGATAGCCGTGATACAAAGGTAAAGAGAAAATCGGGAATATTTTTCAATATGAAACTCTTTTTGGAATTCAGGCCTGGATAGCAGACCCGCCGCGTTAATACCTAAAGACGGCTCAAACCTCGCTTATAAAGAGGTATGGGACGGTGTGCCCCGGGAATGGAGTCCAGTTCTCCTCTATGAAGCGGGTTGGATTGTGGGTCTTTGCGTGAGGGATACGGAGGGCCGCCCTAAGGATCGGGGCTCGCCTCGCAAGGGGAGGCGAGACGGAGCTATGCGAACCCTGCAGCCCCCGACCCCGAGCAAAGCAAGGAGGCACGCCCAAAAGCGAACTCTAAAATTCCTATCTCTCGTCATGACTGCTAATCTCTGAACTATCGTGGGATCTATTACCTCAAGCTATTGTCTGTCTGACTTCGCCCTACGATGCGTCAGCTTTCAGAGGCGCACCCAAACGGAGCGGAGCCTTGAATAGCCGCCTGGCCCACCAGGCCTCTAATAGAAGTAATCCAATTGCCAGAAGTGCCCAGAGGTGCCAGCGACGCCATGAAATGCCCCAGTTTCTTTCTTTTTCCAGCATGCCTTCGGGAGTTACTACCTGCGTTTCTAATCCGGCCGCCCTCCACTCCCCTAAATCCATGGCCCCCGAAAAGGACTCCTCCGGATTGATATTGGCTCCCAGGTACCCCATTCGCTTCCCACCTACATAAACCTCATATAGCCCGGCGGGCATGGGATAGCTGCCTGTTTGCAGTTCTATATTTCGTCCCACCCGCCGTTGAGGTGGAATAAGTTCAAGCCCCCCCCCCGCCTGTTTTAGCCGGACGGGGCCTTCTTCGGCCGCTACGACAAAAGTTTGAGGCTGTCCCAGAAAAAAGGCTCCTACCGCGCCGCTCCTCTGATTCCTCATTGCATACAACCGCTCAAAAAGTACAGGAAAGAGGCTCTGTTCTCCAAAGTTCGCTTTTTCCCATGGAAAGCTAAAAAGGTAGACCTGTCCTTCGCCCCAGGGTATTTCCCACAGGAGCACCTCCCCTTCGCCTGTGGTTAGAAGTGGATAAGCTTCGGTCGCCTGAAATTGGTACAGCTGCCTGGTCTGAAAGAGTGCCGGTACCACGCCCTCGGATAGCTGCTCCTGAAAGACGCCTTCCCATACTTCGTGCCGAAACGGCCGCAGGCCTTCTATGACCCGCTGCGGCCTCGTAGTGCCCTTTAGCTCGACCCGCTTACCCAGAAAACATCGGCTCCATGCCGATAGCGTGAGATCCACAGGGGGAAATATCACCAATGCCCCTCCCTTCTCTACCCAGGCTGGCCAGCGGCCATCCTCTGGAAGGCGATCTATCCACACGCCGAACTGCACCGAGTCACTCCACCCCTGCCGCATAACCACTCCCAGAAGCCTCCCTAACCGCTCAAAAGCATCCGGTACTCCCCCCCCCCCAACCAGGCTCATTCCCAATCGTCTCCCCTCTTCTTCAAGTATTCCCACCGCCAATCTATTATCAAACGGCACGTCATCCCCTGCTATTTCGAGGGTTGTGTGTGCCTGTGTGGCTGGCCAGGGCATTTCCCGCCAGCCGGTACTCATTACCACTGGGGGGATATTATCCTGCCGCACCGTATAGCTTTTTCCCTCCTCGCCTCGCAAACGCCAGCCCAGCATCCGCTGACCGCCCACATATCGAAACGAAACCGAGTCTATGTAAGCATTTCCCGAGAGTTTGAGTGGCATCGGCAGCAGCACATACTCTATTTCTTTCGGGAAAGTCGCTATCGGACCGACCGACGACGCCTGAAAGTCTGACAGAATATACACTCGCCGACGCTCCCCCCTTGCCCCGGCAAAATGCATCTCTATATTCTGCAAGATCCGGCTCAGTTCATACCCCATATCCGCCGGCCGCACCTCTTCTAATGCCTCTATACATTCTCGGACTGACCGGAATCGCCCCTCTGCATATAACCGGTCCGTAAAAAGGACTTTCCCCTCTTCCAGATCCTTTTCTCGTGCCAGGAAGCCTCTCAGGAAAGCAATGCCACCTTTCAGCTGGTTTTGCATGGAGGGTGAGACATCTACGATAATCAATGCCGAAACCTTCCCGGGCCTGATAGGGCTCATGCGGCTCCAGAGGGGCTTTGCAAAGAGAAATACTATCACCACCACAATCAGGAGCCGCAGAAAAAGCAAAATCAGGTGGTTCAGTCGGAAATAAGGACGACTGGCCTGAATGAGCTTTTCCAGGAGTCTCGTCTGCGTAAAAATATATCGTCTGGTGCGCCGAAGATAAAAAAAATGTACAATGATAGGTACTGCCAGTGCGATCAGCCCCCACAAAAACACCGGCTGTAAAAAGGTCATTGCGTTTTTCTCGGATTCACATGGCGTTCGGAATGATATGAAGATCGTACCAGCGGGCCGCTTTCTACATAATCGAATCCCATTTCCAGTCCGATTCGCCGGTAGTGCTCAAACTCTTCTGGTGGGACGAAACGCTGCACAGGCAGGTGCTGGGGGGTTGGTTGTAAGTACTGCCCCAGCGTAAGCACATCGCACCCGTGCGCCAGAAGGTCCTGCATGAGTTCTAAGATCTCCTCGGGGGCCTCGCCTATTCCGAGCATGGCGCCGGACTTGGTACGAAAGCCGGCTTCCTTAGTGCGTCGGATAAACTCCAGGCTTCGCTCGTATTTTGCTTGAGGGCGAACCAGCCGATACAGCCGCTTTACGGTTTCCATGTTATGAGAAACCACATCGGGCTTTTCTTCCAGGACCCGGTACAGGGCGCTCCAATTGCCCTTGAAGTCTGGCAAAAGCACCTCTATAGTCGTGCCGGGGCATTGAGTTTTGATAGCTCGAATGGTACGAGCCCATATTTCGGCGCCGCCATCTTTGAGTTCATCTCGATTGACGGAGGTAATGACGCAATGGTTGAGTTTCATGAGTTCTACGGCTCTGGCTACTCGTTCAGGCTCTTCCCAGTCCAGCTCGGTGGGGCGTCCTGTCAGCACAGCACAAAAGCCGCAGGAGCGTGTACAGATATTCCCCAGAATCATCAGGGTGGCCGTTCCTGCTCCCCAGCACTCGCCCATGTTAGGACAATGGGCACTTTCGCATACGGTATGCAGGCGGTTTTCGTCTATTACTCGTCGTACAAAGCGATAGTTTTCTCCACTGGGGAGCTTGACTTTTAGCCAGGAAGGCTTCTCCGCGGGTCGCACCGCCATAGCTCACCAAAGATAAGCTAAACCCTGCGTACCTGCGGCCTGATGGCCTATGGCGGGCTTCTCACACCAGAACCTGATTCAAGGTTTTATTTTTTGGGCGTGCACTATCGCTTGGCTCGGAGTCGGCCTGCTCCAGAGACCGTTGCAAAAATGCGCGAAAGCACTACTATACCCGTTTGCCGTGCTGCTCACGGGCATTCTCGGACGCCTGTAAAGGAAGTTTTGCAACAGTCTCCATAAGCTCCTCCCAACTGTACGGAAACAAGTAGGTCTGCTTGTAGTTAGGTCTAATAGGGGGCGCCATACCAGTAAGTTTATAGGTTTTCCGTACAAAGTTACAAACTTTTATCCTGTTCTCCTCGCCTCTCTTCACCACGCCCCCGGCCTATTTACAGGCAGGTGGGGGGTGTTTTGCAACAGTCTCCCCAGGAGGGCGGCGCGCCCATAGCCCAATGCATTCAGAGATCTTTCAACTCAGATTGGCACAATACCGTTTGGAGCCATATACTCTCTTTTCGAGGTGAATATTTGGTTCATGGACTTTGAGTTTGGGCCGGCGGGCCGACCTGTATACAGAGAGTTTTTGGCTCAGATTGTATAGACTGACAGTCTGCCGGATTTTATTAGCGAACTGATCAGAGTTCTGGCATCATGGCGTCTTCTTGTGAGGACTCTCCGTGCCATCGTCCCGCCCTCTGTAAAGAGAGCTATGGCCGCCCTCCAAACAGTGGAAGGCATATTGCCTTCGGCCATTGCTTATCCCTCTGAGACTGATTGTGTGATGGCTTCCAGCGAGCGCTTGGCATCGCCGAAAAGCATATAGGTATTCGGCTTGTAAAAAAGTTCATTCTCCACTCCGGCGAAGCCCGGATTCATGGAGCGTTTGAGGACCACGACGGTGCGGGCTTTATCTACTTCCAGGATGGGCATGCCGTAGAGGGGGCTGGAGCGGTCGGTTCTCGCGGCGGGATTGACGACATCGTTGGCCCCCACCACGAGAACGACATCTGCCTGTGGAAAGTCAGGGTTTATCCGCTCCATTTCCCAGAGGAGGTCATAAGGGACGTCGGCTTCGGCCAGGAGGACATTCATGTGGCCGGGCATGCGACCTGCTACGGGATGGATGGCGAAGCGGGTTTCTATGTGCTTTTGCTGGAGGGCATCTACAAGTTTTTTTGCGGCGTGCTGGGCCTGGGAGACGGCCATGCCATAGCCGGGAACAATCACCACCGACCGGGCGTAGCTGAGCATAAGGGCCACATCCTCGGCTGTGGTCTGTCGAATAGTGCGTCCTTCCGCTAAAGTCGCACCTTCCTGTCCACCCACCGCCTCAAAAAGCACACTCCAGAGCGACCGATTCATCGCCTTAGACATAATCGTCGTCAGGATAAACCCCGATGCCCCCACCAGAGTCCCCGCAATAATGAGCAGGTAGTTCTGGAGGACGAAGCCCGTAGCCGCCGCAGCCAGACCGGAGAGGGAATTCAAAAACGACACGATGACAGGCATATCCGCACCCCCCACGGGTAAAACCATCCATATCCCTAAAATCGTCGCACTTGCTACGAGCAGTCCATACGGAAGGATAGCGGGATTCATTAGCGGCCACAGCACAAAGCCGAGGCTCACAATTAGCCACAGGGCCGTCTGGTAGTGGTGACCGGGTAAGACAATGGGACGTCCCGTGAGGACCTCGTGAAGTTTACCGGCGGCAATCAGGCTGCCCGACAGGGTCGCCGCTCCAATCAGGATGCTCAACCCCACCGTAAGAAGCCACAGGGCGGAATCCTCGCCTTCGGGGATTTTTCGGAGAACTTCTACAAGACCCACGAGGGCAGAGGCGCCTCCGCCAAATCCATTCAGGAGCGCTACCATCTGGGGCATAGCGGTCATCTGGACACGCAGAGCCATCCATGCCCCCAGAGCTCCACCTACTCCGGCCCCCAGGAGAACCCACTCGTACCGCACCACCTCCCGATAAAACAGAGTAGCCACCGCACCCAGCAGCATCCCCAGAGCCCCCAGACCATTACCCAGACGAGCCGTGCGTGGAGAATTCAGAAGCTTGATAGCCACGATAAATAAAGCCGAAGCAACCAGATAGGCGGCTTGAATGAAGGTTTCTCTCATTTCCGGCGAAACATTTTGAGCATGCGGTCTGTAACGAGAAAACCTCCTACTACATTAATCATGGCAAAAGCCACTGCTACCGTAGCTAAAACGATGGAGAGGAGGTTTTCCTCACTCCCCGCAGCAATGATCGAGCCTACCAGCGTAATCCCGGAAATCGCATTGGAGCCCGACATGAGAGGCGTGTGCAGGGTCGGCGGTACTTTACTGATAAGCTCAAAGCCTAAAAATATAGCCAGCATGAATACGAATAAGGCAAACAGGAGTTCGCTCATGAGTTATGCGGGTTGCTTTGTTTCTAAGGTTTGTCCTTGGTAGAGGAGGCAGGTGGCGCGAAGGATTTCGTCGTCGGTATGGAGGGTGAAGCGTCCGTCCTTGCTGAAGAGGCGGAGGAATTCGTAGAAGTTTCTGGAGAGCATCTGGGAGGCGTGGAGGGGGAGGGTAGAGGGGAGGTTGAGCGGGGCGAGGAGGGTGATGCCCTGGATAACCTGGGTCTGGCCGGGGATGGTGTCTTCGCAGTTGCCGCCGGTTTCGGCGGCAAGGTCTACGACTACGCTGCCGGGTTTCATCCGGCGTAAGGCCTGCCGGGTAACTATCTTCGGGGCGGGACGGCCAGGTACAGCGGCTGTAGTAATAAGGATGTCTACCTGAGCGATGGCTTCTTCCAGGGCGGCTTGCTGGCGGGCCTTTTCTTCGGGGGTGAGTTCGCGGGCATAGCCACCGGTACCTTCGGCTTTGAGGTCCGGGAGAAGGTCCAGGAATCGGGCTCCCAGACTCTCTACCTGCTCCCGGGCGGCCGGCCGAACATCATAGGCCTCTACTCTGGCGCCAAGACGACGGGCCGTAGCAATAGCCTGAAGGCCTGCCACTCCTGCCCCAATCACCAGAACCTTAGCCGGGGCCAGCGTACCGGCCGCCGTGGTGAGCATGGGGAAGACCCGGCCATATTCTACAGCGGCCAAAAGGACCGCTTTGTATCCAGCGAGAGCCGCCATGGAAGAAAGTACATCCATGCTCTGAGCGCGGGTGATGCGGGGGAGCTTTTCCAGGGCATATACGGTCCAGCCTCGCTTACTTAGCTCTTCCAGCCGCTCCGGGTAGCGCCAGGCATTCAGGTGGCCGATCAGAACTTTTCCAGTTGCCTGGGGGAAGCGACTCAGGTCAGGCATTTCCAGGGAAAGTAAGATATCAGCCTCCGTCAAGAGCTGGGCTTTATTTGCGAGGATTTGGGCGCCTGCGCTTCGGTAAGCCTCGTCAGAAACAAAGACACTCTCACCTGTGCCGCTCTCTATGAGCACCTCTAATCCAAGGGCTTTTAGCTTAGTAACATAGTCGGGGAGAGCGGGAACCCGCCGCTCCGTAGGACTCTCCCGCCACAAGGCAGCCCGCATGCGGCAAATGTAGAGAAAAGCCCACTTTTGTCCTTATGTGAGTGAGGTGGATCATGAGTATGTATGGCCTCTAAAATAGGCTTATATGCACTCCCATAGGCACTGACTGTTCTTAGCCCTTTCTTGAGCTAATAGGCATTCACAGCTATGCACAGCAGATACTATCTTTGTCGCCTTGATAAAGCCTCCTATGAAGGTTCTACAATTTTCGGGCTTAATTAACCGGGATGATGCGATTGATGCAATCGTCAGGTATCTCTGTAACGAGACTATTCAGATACATGTAGCCACCCTGACACCCAAAAGTCCCATAGCAGATACAGAATACGATATAATCGGCATCCCACATTATAAGCTATCATCAAAAACCAGTCATTCATATCTTGATTACATACTATCCATTCCTAAACTTTTTAGTATAATTAGAAGGCATAAAATAGACATCATTCATGCTCATTTATTCTGGGTTACCATAATAGCCACGGTTACCAAGTTCTTAGTTAATATACTAAATAAAAAAAAGATAAAGCTGATAATACACCGCCATTATACTCATGACATAGACTATCTGAGAGGATATAAGAAGTTCATACTAAAATTTTTGGAGTTTATTTCTTACAGGTATGCGGACTTAATAATAGTGCCCACTACGAGTATTAATAAGATTATCGCCTCAGAATATGATGATTATGTATTAGAAAAGGTGAAAAAGATCCCATATTGTTTTAAATTTGATGCGAATAAGTATAATATGCTTAGTAGAGATGAGAGGTTGGAGTTTAGGCGTAAGATGGGTGCAGAAGATGCCTTCGTCATTGTGAATGTCGGGAGCCAGCGATGGCAAAAGGGTCAGCATGTTCTTATTAAGTCGTTTGCCGATCTGCTCAAAGTAGTTCCGAATGCTCAGTTATGGCTTGTAGGTTCAGGCCCAGATACGGATAAGCTTAAGCACCTGGCATCTTCGTTAGGTCTTCTGGATGGAGATAAGGGGCCCTGTAAGTTTTGGGGATTTAGGCCCGCTGACCAGGTTAGGTTATTTATAGGGGCGGCTGACTTATTTGTTCATCCCACATTCAGCGAAGCTTTTCCTCAAGTGATGGTAGAAACGCTTGTTCTGGGTACGCCTCTTATTATTACGCCTGTATCTGGCGCAGTCGATCATTTGGAGCACAAAAAACATGCGTGGTTCGTCCCAATAAACGAATTAATAGCCTAACGGAAGCTATGATTGAACTCTGGAAGCATCCTGAACTTAGAGCAGATATGAGTAAAAGAGGACGGCAGATGATATTAGAGAATTTTTCACTATCCAGAATATTGCCTATTTATACTGATATCTATCAGGCACTAAATAATAAAGCCTAAGATACATTCTTATGAGCTACAGTGAGAGGTTGTCGATTTCGAAAGTTGAAAATAGGGCTAAGATCACTCCTTACTGGGGGGAGCATGCGGCTCGTTATGTCTATGCCAGGCCTTATGTACAAGGGAAAAAGGTACTTGATATTGCTTGTGGCACGGGGTATGGGTGTCGGATTTTGGGAGAGATCGCCGCTTCAATTGTGGGGATAGATATAGATGAGGATTCTATAAAGAAGGCTATGGAAGAATACCCCGAAGGCACATTTATTGTCTCTAATGCTGAGTTCATTCCTTTTGATGATCAGTCGTTCGATGTCATTACTTCATTTGAGACTATTGAACACTTATCAAATAGGGATCGATTTATTTTAGAAATTCATCGGGTACTTCGTGCAGAAGGAATCTTGATATTATCTACCCCTAATGCGCTTTATACAAAGCCAGTCAATGGAATTCCCCGTAATCCCTTTCATGTGCATGAATATACGCCCGAGGAGCTAAGACAAGAGCTGGAACCTTTTTTCAAGATAGAAGCAATGCTGGGACAGACCTTGAGCGCTAAGTTTATCATACCCCCATTCTGGGAAGCTCAACAGCGCTTACCTAAGGATATATTCACGCAAGCTCGCTTTTTTTCTGGAAATTACTCAACAAAATGCCAATTAAGGTTAGAGAATCAATTAGTCAATTAATATGGGACAGACCATTTTATCCCACAGAATATGATTATGTGTTTAGCGCACATGGTATTGAGAATGCACCAACTTTATTAGTTATATGCAGGAAGAAAGCTTGACTTTACCCAAAGTAAGTGTCATTATCCCTAATTATAACTATGGATATTTTCTCAGACAGGCTATTGAGAGTGTACTTTCTCAGACTTATTCAAATATAGAGGTAATTGTAGTAGATGATGGCTCTACCGATGAAACCTGGGAGGTACTGGCTAAGTTTCCACAGGTAAAAGTCCTGAGGCAGAATAGAGAAGGGGTTTCTGTGGCTCGGAATAGAGGAGTGGCTGCAGCATCAGGCGTTTATCTGGCTTTTTTGGACTCGGATGATCTGTGGGCCCCACAAAAGATAGAAAAGCAGGTCCAGAAATTCCTGAGTAATCCTGACCTGGGAGCTGTTACTGTAGGGACCACCCACATAGACCGAGAAGGACACCCCCTTAAGACTGACCTTCACGGCGAAGAAGGTTATCTGGCAGAAAAAATCTTACTGTTCCACCGTCCTAATATTCATCTCAGCGGAATTATGATCACTAAGCAAGCCTTTGATAGGGTGGGTGGGTTTGATCCTCATCTTAGTACAGCGGCGGATTTAGATTTGGCTTTTCGGATTGCTTATTACTATCCTTACGCTCACATCCCAGAGCCTTTGTGTTATTACAGACATCACACCGCAAACATGCATCTTAAGCTAAGCCTTTTTGAGCACGACATGCCTGTCTTCTTTGAAAAAGCGCTCTCTTACCCGCCTTATGGTAAGCTTAGAAGAAAAGTTTATGGGTTGTATTACAGAGTTTTGGCAGGCGAATATTGGAAGAATAGGTCTTATGGTAAGATGGCCAAGTTTTTGGTTCTTTCTATGATGAAAGATCATACGAATATGGCGTATTACATCAATAAGATGCGTGAAAAACTGAGTCCGCAGGGTTCAATGGAGTTATGAATAGTCCGATGATTGCACCATCGCTCTTGTCGGCAGATTTTGGGTGCTTAGGTGAAGAGATAGAGAGTTTAGAGCGGCTGGGAGTAGATTGGCTACATTGCGATGTGATGGATGGGGTTTTTGTGCCGAATATCTCCTTCGGGCTGCCGGTGCTCGCCGCTATTCGCCGCCTTACCCGCAAGCCTCTGGATGTTCATCTGATGATCGTTCACCCGGAGCGATACATTTCACAGTTTATTGACGCAGGGGCTGATATTCTGACTTTTCACTGGGAGGCTACCTCTCATCCCGATCGTTTAGTTCAGGAAATACATCGACTCGGAAAAAAAGCCGGTATTGCTATCAATCCCGCTACGCCTGTAGAGGTTTTACGAGACATATTGCCACAAATAGACCTGGTTTGTGTGATGAGTGTTAATCCTGGTTTTGGGGGGCAAAAGTTTATTCCTTATGTGGTGCAAAAGGGGTATCGATTGCTTCGTCTCAGGGAGGAAGTAGGCAGTCGGGCGCTGATAGAGGTGGATGGCGGGCTTTCCCTGGACACAGCCCCGCTCGTACCCTGGGCGGATGTGCTGGTAGCGGGACAGGCCTTTTTCCAGGCGCCTGACCGGGCCGCCTTTATAGAGAAACTCCGCCATCCCCCCACCAACATGGCCTGATTACTTATCTTTGTGCCATGCGATACCTGTGGATGTGCTTGACCCTCCTGATGCCGGGATGGGCTCAAGAGACTCCAGAATCACAGGAAGTGCCCGAAGCGGCCGAAGAAGCGCCCCCACCTCCCCACTGGCGCCGAACAGTCCGCTGGAAGTCTAACTTCTATTTAGAACTTGGCTACAATCAGTTTTTGGGCTTACCTGCTGACCTGGCTACGACGATTCAAGGCCTCGGCTCTATCAAGCTTAACCTGCAGGGCATGGAGATGCTGCGGATCGGAAAAGCCTTCTATATAGCTTCGGGGTCGGGTATAGCTATTCGTGAAGTACGCTTCGAGAAAAATGCTATCCTGTATAGAGATACTACCGGTTTCCTGACTTATACCTTTGATACGCTTCCTGCCGCGCAGGGGTACTCCACTAAAAGTAAATTTCAACTGGCTTATCTCCGGGTGCCCCTGGAAACAGGTATTCTGTATAAGGGTTTTCAGCTGGCTGCTTATGGATACGGCGACCTTTTGCTCTGGGTTTTTCAGAAGCGTAAGTATACAGATAAGGACGAAAAAACTAAGTTCGTACTGGCTCGTAATAAAAACTATGGAACGGAACCCCTCCAGTATGGTATTGGCGGGAGGGTAGGGTATCGGGGAATTGGCGTTTTTGCTAACTATAATCTTTCTCCGTTATGGCGGAGCACCAAAGGTCCTGATAATGTTCGTCCTTTTCAGGTTGGCATTTACTTCTTTGATAGCCTTTACAAGAAGAGGAAGTCTCCGACCAAGCGAAGCGGTTACAGCTCATAAAGGTGGTAGCAGTATTGCCTGATCCGCCGCGGTATCAGGGATTGCGGCGAAAGCTGGTGGATCATTTGCGAGCGCAGGGTATTAGGGATGAGCGGGTCCTTGCGGCCATGGAAAAGGTGCCGCGCCACCTTTTTGTAGAGAGTGGATTGTGGGAACATGCATACGAGGATCGGGCGCTTCCGATTGCCGGGGGTCAGACCATCAGTCAGCCATATACCGTTGCGTTTCAGACCCAGCTGCTGGAAATAGTCCCTGGCTGCAAGGTTTTAGAGATTGGCACCGGTTCGGGTTATCAGGCGGCTATTCTGGCGGAGATGGGGGCTGAGGTGTACTCTATAGAGCGGGTGCGTGAACTCTATCAGAGGGCCAAAGCGCTTCTGCACGATCTTGGATATCGGGTGCATGTGCGCTGGGGCGATGGGCGCCTGGGGTGGCCCACTCACGCACCCTATGACAGGATTATTCTGACAGCAGCGACGCCCGAAATACCCCCCCCTCTTATCTCCCAGCTTGCGGAAGGTGGTCGCTTCGTAGCCCCCCTGGGCGCACCCAATTCCACCCAGGCCATGACACTCCTCATAATGGAGAACGGGCAGCTTCGCCAGACCCAGCACGGCCAATTTCGCTTCGTCCCCCTTCAATAACTGTTTTGCAATAGCCTGTCAGGCGGGAAATAAACCAATCCAGTGCCCGATTTCTGAGCAGGCTATGCCACTCCTACCATCCGACGCTCCCCCTCCTTTGGCTTCTTCCCTCTGTGCCCCTGCAAAGGCGGAAGTGTAACGACCCGTATGCTTGCCTTTTGCCATTTGGAGCCGTATACGCTCTTTTCCGGAGCCGCTATTTGCTCCGGGCCCTTTGAATTTACGCTGGAAAAGCGAACCGTATTCAGGGAGTTTTTGGCTCAGATTGGTATTATGCCAAAACAAAGGTGAGGGTCTATTGGTAGAGGGGGGCGGAGCCGGGATCATCAAGCATAAAAAACCCTAACTTGGAAGGTGCGCTGGATAGGGTTCTTAGGTATTCTGTGGGCCCAGACGGTATGCGTTCTGGTTGATCCCGCTCATAAAGGTTTGCGAGGGCTTCTGAGGCAGGGTGCTGCTGGGGCGGCTTTAAGGCAGGATTCGTTATGGCGCGGGTTCTCTCGCTCAGAGGCGGTTTCCCCCGACACGAATGAAGCGGCTCTGGGAGGATGGTTTGTGCTTCAGTTTCAGGGGGAAGATAGTCTTCTCCTCGTAGAGCGGCTGCGGGGAAGCGGGTTTTTCCGGGTAGTGGAGCCCCTCCGTACCCGAAAGCTCTGTGGCAACCTCAATGGCTGGCACCACCTCGCTATTCAGACCGCTGAGGCATGGACTCGCACTTATGGGAGCCCCAGTATTCCGATTGCCATCCTGGACACGGGTATAGATACGGGATTAGCGGCCTTTGCAGGCCAGTATTATATCAATCCTGCTGAAGACCGTAATGGCAACCGACGCCTGGACCCCGCTGACCTCAACGGCATAGACGACGATCAAAACGGCTATATAGACGATGTGCTGGGGTACGATTTTACGGATCAGGGGCGTTTGATAGCCCCCGGGGATGTATGGGGCCCCGATCCCTTGCCCCTGGATGAGAATGGCCATGGTACGGCCATGGCCAGCCTGATAGCCGCCAGACCGGACCTGAGTCCCGTACAGGGCATAGCGCCGGGATGCCCCATCCTCGTTATTCGGGCATTCAGCGCTGATGGGTATGGCGAAGACGATGATATTGTGCGTGGCATCCTGTATGCTGTTCGGCGGGGCGTCCGGGTCATTAACTGCAGTTTTGGGGATGAGGTGCCCTCTCAGATGATGGCAGCTGCTATCCGTTATGCGGTGAGTCAGGGGGTGGTAGTGGTGGCCTCCTCCGGAAATGGCACGGGCGGGCGTGCGCATTATCCTTCGGGTTTTCCGGAGGTTCTGGCGGTGGGGGCGGTCAGCTTTGACCCCGGGCGGGGAAGTTACTTTTTATGGCCGCTTTCGGGGTATGGTCGTGTAGATTGGGTGGCTCCGGGGGATCAGCTGCCTGTCCTTTTGCCCGGCGGCGCCGTACGAAGTCTGAGCGGCACGAGCCTTAGCGCTGCTATTACCAGTGCGGCGGTGGCCCTGCTCCTGAGCATGCACCCTCAGCTTTCCCCCGAGGAGGTGCGAGCCACCCTTGCAAGCGCCGCATTGGATATTGGTGCGTCGGGGTGGGATATATACACGGGTTCAGGCCTCTTGCGTCTCCCCCCCTCCATGGACTATCCCCAGAGTGGCATGCTTCAATGGCTTTCCCCGCCTCCCAATGCTCGCTATCGTCTTAATCCGATTCCCCTGCGCGTGCGCGTTTATCATAGTCTGCTTTCGCACTGGGAAATATCGTGGTCCTCCTCCATCCGGGGCCCCTGGTCCGGGCTTCTGCAGGCTACTGCACCCACCTGGGATACCACCGTGATCTGGACGCCTCCGCAGGCTGGCCACTGGATGCTCCGACTCACCGCCTACCTCCACAATGGCAACGCGCTCACCGCCCTCTGCCCCATCTCTATTGATACTGGCTCTCCCTCTTTCACCGAAGCTCGGCTCGCCCCTGCCTGGTATCAAAACCTCCTCGGCTATGCTGCTTCCTATCTCTTGCCCGAAGCTCTGCCGGTATGCATCACCCATTCCGCCGGACAGGCCTGCATAGACCGCATAGACTCCGCCGGAGCCGCCTGGCTGGGCCCCCTTTCCATTCCCGCAGTTACCTTTTCTGCTATTACCAGCCAGGAGACCCTTTCCATACCCATCAGCACCCCATCCGTTTCCCCCATCGCCCTGGGTACCGATAACTACCAGATCAGAACTATCTCAGCTCCCCCAGGCTTTTATTGGGCTGACTCCCTCCCGGACTGGAATGGCGATGGCTTTCCGGACCTGCTCGCCACCCTCTACACCCCTGATGGTAACTATGACCGGATTGCTTTCCTCACTCGCTCAGGCTCTGCTTACCGCCCGTATGACCGCATTTCTAAAACGGCTCTTCCCCGGGACTTTACCGACTGGGATGGGGACGGCCAGGGTGAGCTTCTCTGCGTCTGGTATGATAGCTTTTTCGTCTATGGAGGCAGCCCTCCCAAAAACCTTTTATACGCCGGTAAAGGATTAGCGGCCAGACTGGACCACGCTCAGACCATCTGGATCCGCACTTCTGAGGGGCACTACGAGCAACGCACCCGGGATGGACAGCCTTTGCGGCGTCTCCTTGACACCACTGTCTGGAATGGCTCTACTACCATCCCTCGCCTCCTCAAGCTCCGCTATGGCGCCGACTCCCTCTGGGTCTTTGGAAATTACCCGGGCTACCTTTTCGCTTATCGTGATGAAACGCTCATCGCGGCTTATGCCACTCGCCTGGAGCAGATTGGCTCTTACATCTACGCCATAGATGTAAACGGCGACGGGTACGACGAAGTATTGTACTTAGGCAGGCATAAAAGCAGACAGCTCTGGCGCCTGGGGCTTCTTTCTGTGAATCCCTGGCAGGAGATAGCGAGCATGGAGTTCTGGACGGAAGGGGAGATAAGACCTCGCCTGCTGATGCGTGGAGATGGTCGTTTTCTGCTGTGGTTACCCCCACAGGTTTATTTTGGGCGTGTGGCTGGAGGGGGAGGATTTATCTGGGAAGCATATGGCCCCTGGTGCTGGGATGCCTGTGCCCCCGCAGAAGGTGGCTGGATGCTTGGAGTAGATACTTTGCCCCGTATTGTCGACTTTACAGAGGGTTCGCTGCCCGCTCCCCTCTGGAAAAAAGCGGGTGCCCTCAGTCCTACTCTCATTTCTCTGGCCTGGGGAGTGGTTTCAGGCGCCACTGCCTATGAAGTGTGGCGCTTCCAGCCCCGCCAGAATCCTGTTCGCATTTACCTCGGACCCGCTACTGCTTGCATAGACACCGTCAGACCCGGCGATACTTGCTACTACGGCATTCGTGCAGTGGGTGGCAGTTTTGGTGAGTTTCGTCGCGTTATAGCCGGTCCCCGCCCCTGTCTCCAGATCCACAAAATCCTCCCTGAAGATGGTCAGATCCACCTTACCGGTCAGGGCCTCTGGTGGTCCGAGGACCCGGATGCCTTCCAGCTCAGCCCCGGGGATATACATCCCGTAACCGCCATCAGTAGCGGAGCCCACTGGTCTCTGTTCTTCGGGAATTCCCTTTCGCCGGGCACTTACACCCTCCTCGTGGATACACTCCTTACCGATGCGTACGGTCGGTTTCTTTCTGCGGACTGCAATGCTTTATCCTTCACGATTTACCCCGACACGACGCCACCATGTATACTGCCCCTGAACTGGGAAGTTGCCGAAGATACCCTCGTGGATATTACCTTTTCCGGCACTCTCCCACCCGAAGCTTATGAACCCATCTTCTATCACCTCTTTCCTGCAGGCCGGGTCACGCATATTGAGCGCCTCTCGCCTGCGCGGCTTCGCCTTATCCTTTCCCTATCCCCGCGCCGATACCCTCTGTCTATTACATGGTCTTGGAACGACACCCTTTGCCCGCATAGCGTTGCTTTTCATCCCGAGGCTCAGTTCCTCTCCGAATGGGGACTCTTCCCCAACCCGGTCCGTAACCACGCCCAGGTCTCTTTCTGGGGCTTACCTCCCAAAACTACCATTTCTATTCTCTCTCCCAGCGGTGCGCTTTGTGCCCGCCTCCGAGCAGAACCGGACACCCCCATTACTTCCTGGAATCTGCAGGATCTTACCGGACAGCGCATAGAACCCGGCCTCTACCTCATCCTCGTAGATTATGAGGGGCAAAAAGGCTGGCAAAAACTTTATGTGGAAGAGTAGGCGCCAATGCCTGCTCCGGGATTGGCTTCTCAAGCCTTCTCTCTTACGGGGTCAGGGCAGGAGGCAGCACCTGGCCACAAGGAGAGGCGATTGATCTTGTGCCAGAGCCCTACTTAAGGACCGTTTTTGGGCGTGCTCCCTCGCTGCGCTCGAGGTCGGGCTGCTGCGGAGACTGTTGCAAAAGTCTCGTTGGCGGCCTTCAAACCAAATGAATCAAAAAACACTTATCCTCCTCAAAAAGAAAAATCTATTCCATCCCCCCTCTCCGCTATGCCAGCTG
>Ga0197142_1001381_pt1 | contig 22281 bp, 15 predicted proteins | sample GBS60_MetaG_FD_148614 | JGI IMG/M metagenome (GOLD analysis project Ga0197142, IMG submission 148614) | Sediment microbial communities from Great Boiling Springs, Gerlach, Nevada, United States - GBS 60_MetaG | ecosystem: Environmental > Aquatic > Thermal springs > Hot (42-90C) > Sediment... | reverse complement strand
CGGATACGCCGACGCGCACACCCACACCCACCCCGACGGATACGCCGACGCGCACGCCGACACCGACGCCGACGTGGACACCCACACCCACCCCAACGGATACGCCGGCCACTCCTCCTTCCAATCCCTGGGGCCATGGCGCATCGCCGGATGAGCCGGTGGCCGATGACCGGGTGACGACGGCGCCGCTTGACCTCGAGGCCCTCCCGCATCGGCACTACCTGCCCATGTTTTTGTTCACGCATCGTCATTCGGCGGCGTCCCGCCTGCGCTATGGGACGCCGGCGCCTCAACCCGCACCCACGCCGGCCACCGCAGCTCCCGAAGCCGACGAGGGGTCGCCGGCCACGGTCATCGTCCCGCTCCTGACACCGGAAACGGCGCCGGCTGTTGCCGAGCGGGCGCATCACAGCTACCTTCCTTTGTTCCTGCGGGTGCATAAAGCCCAGGCGGGGCGGGCGCCCTGACCGAGGGACGCCGCTTCTTGCCGATCCCGCCGCCGGGGGCCGCCGCTTGTCGTCAGGGTGCGACAACGGCGGCCCTTTTGCGTTACGGTCCCTTGCTCTTGTACACTTGGGGCATCCCTGGTTCCCTTTCGTCTTACCTTCCTATGAACGAGCGCGAACGTATCCGCCTGACCAGCCTGACCGCCTGCGCCGGCTGAGCGAGCAAGCTGGCCGCCGAGGCCCTGGCGCAGGTCCTGCGCCCTCTCCAGCAGGTTTATGACGGTTGGCGTGATGAGAACCTCCTGGTCGGCCTGGAGGTTCCGGATGATGCTGCCATCTACCGGCTGGCAGAGGACCAGGCTCTGGTCGTGACGACCGATTTCTTCACCCCTGTGGTGGATGATCCCTACACCTACGGGGCGATTGCGGCGGCCAATAGCCTCAGCGACCTCTATGCCATGGGCGCACGACCGCTGGTAGCCCTCAACATCGCCGCCTTGCCCAAGACCCTGCCTCTGACCATCGGCGCCGAGATCCTGCGCGGGGGCGCCGAAAAAGCGCGCGAGGCGGGCATTGTCGTGGTGGGCGGTCATACCGTTCAGGACAACGAGCCCAAATACGGCCTGGTGGCCATCGGTCTGGTCCATCCTCAACGGTTTCTACGCAAGCGCGGTGCTCGACCCGGCGACCGTCTGTTGCTGAGCAAGCCCTTAGGGACCGGTGTCGTGACCACCGGGCTCAAACGTGACCTGGCGACCGCCGCCGAGGTTGAGGCCGCCGTCGCCAGCATGCTGCGCTTGAATGCCACGGCCGCCGCCATCGCCCTGGCCTGCGAAGCCCACGCCGCCACCGATGTCACCGGTTTTGGCCTGTTGGGCCATGCCGTCGAGATGGCCCAACAGGGACGGGTTGGTTTTCGCCTCGCCTACGACCGTTTGCCCTGGCTGCCCGGCGCCCGGCGCCTGGGGGCGGAGTGGGTTTATCCCGGCGGCGCCCATGACAACCGGCGCTATTTCGGTCCCCACGTGCAGTTCGACCCCGCACTGGCCGAATGGGAGCAGGTCCTTTGCTTTAGCCCGGAGACATCGGGCGGTTTGCTCATCGCCCTGGCCCCCGATCGCGCGCAAGCGGCTCAGGAAGAGGCCCGCACTCGCGGTCAGGAGCTGTGGGACATCGGCGAAGTGCGCGAACAGGAAGGGATCGAGGTCGTCATCAGTTCTTGATCAACCGTCGTTTGAGTTCCTCACCCATGCGTCTTATCGACCGACTGGCTGCTTTGCAAACCCTGGATAGCCAACTGGATGCCGACCGCCGTCGTTATGCCGCCATTCAAGAGGCATTGCACGAGCCGGAATCCCTCCATCAGGCTCGGACCTACCTGGCCGAAACCACGGCGCGGTTGGAACACTGGCAACGCGAACGTCGCCGTCGTGAGACGGCTGTGGCCGATCAGCAGATGCGTATCCGTACCCAGGAGAAGCAGCTCTACGGCGGGCGCGTCAAGGATACGCGCGAGCAGGTGGCCTTGATGCAAAACGTGGAAATGCTCAAACGTCAGTTAGAACGCCTGGAGGAGGAGGCACTGGAGGCCATTCTGGCCGTCGAGCAGGCCGAGCAGGAGGTAGCCCAGGCCCGCGCTCGTCTTGAAACCGAAGAAGCCGCCTGGCAGCAAGCTCAGGCGCAACTGAGAGCCGAACGCGAGGCGTTGATCGTCCATGCCCGTCAGCTCAAAAGCCGGCGTCAGAGCCTCAGCGCCCAATTGCCTGCCGATCTCGTTCAGCGCTACGAAGCCCTACGGCAAAAAGGCGAGGGTGTGGCCGTAGCCCGTGTGCACAACGGCGTGTGCAGCGGATGTGGGGCGGCGCTGCCGACGGCCGTCCAACAGCAGGCCCGCGGGGATGCCCTGGTCACCTGTCCTTTTTGCCGACGGTTGCTGTGCGGCTAGCGCCGGCAGGCCGGTGAGCGGATTGATTGCGGGCCATACGGCAGTTTGACAGGCTTTGAGCCTATTGTTAGAATGCAGGGCGTTTCGTTACGGTGGTGGCACCAACCGCCGTTGGTTGGCACGGCCTTTCTTACCAATACGGAGGAAACACGAAGTCGTTGTTTCGTATTGTTCTTGTCCGCCGCCATTCTGACCGTAGCTCGCGATCCGAATGACGGTCGGGCAGCGTTGTTGGGTCGCCCGGCTCCCCCACGTTTGAGGAGGTGATTATCGGCTAAAGCAGGACATCCCGAACCGTCCCCCGTAGCTTTGCTTCCGCATGCTTTTCCTCTCACCTTCAGGAGTTTCTTATGCTTACGCGGAAACGTCTCGTTTTCTTCCATTTGGTGTTTGCGCTGATTCTGGTAGCGGCTATCCCGGCCGGCGCCTTTGCCCGGCCCGTGGCGCAGCCCTCGGGGCCACGTTTTGAGGTCATTCCGTTGACTCCCGACACGGTGTTTGATGCGGCCGTGGACGGGAAAGCGGCTCCGGTAACTTCTCATGAACTGGCCAGCGTCATCGTCAAGCTCGATTTCGCCCCCCTGACGCAATACCGCGGTGGCATCGAAGGGCTGGCGCCCACCAGCCCGGACGTGACCGGGGCCACGGCGCTGGATGTGACCTCGCCGGCCAGCCAGGCCTATCTGGCCTATGCCGATGCCCAGGTCAGCGCCTTTGCTGCCCGTCTGGCAGCGGCCATCCCCGAAGCGCAACTGGTCTATCGGTATACGGTGGTCATCGGCGGCGCCGCGGTCATCCTGCCGGCCGACAAGCTGGACATCCTCAGCCGTCTGCCCGGTGTGGTGCGCATCTACCGCGATCGCCTGGAGCAGGTCACGACCGATACCAGCCCGGCGTTCATCGGCGCCGATGTCCTGTGGGAGGCGCTGGGTGGTCAGGAAAATGCCGGGGAAGGGGTTATTGTGGGTGTGCTCGATACGGGCATCTGGCCCGAACATCCCTCCTTCTCCGATCCCGATCCCCTCGGAAAGCCCTACACCCGTCCGGCCCATTGGCGGGGTACGGCCTGTGAATTCGGCAGCGATGACCCCAACGACCCGCCCTTCACCTGTAACAACAAGTTGTTGGGCGCAGAACGTTTCATGAACACCTACGACCTCTTCGGGCCTGAGTTGCTGCCCGGCGAGTTCGTCTCGGCCCGCGATGATGACGGGCACGGGACCCATACCTCCAGCACGGCGGCCGGGAATGCCGGCGTTACGGCCAGCTTCCTGGGGGTCAATCGCGGGACGATTTCGGGCATTGCCCCGCGCGCCCATGTCGCCATGTACAAGGTCTGCGGCGATGCCGGTTGCTTCACCTCCGACTCGGCGGCGGCGATCCAGCAGGCTATTCTGGATGGGGTCAACGTGATCAACTTCTCCATCAGCGGTGGCACCGACCCCTATACCGATATCGTCTCCCTGGCCTTCCTGGATGCCTATGCGGCCGGTGTCTTTGTGGCGGCTTCGGCCGGCAACAGCGGTCCCGGTCTCGATACGGTCAATCATCGGGAGCCCTGGGTGACCACGGTCGGCGCCAGCACGACCGATCGCACTTTCCTCAGCACGATCACGCTGACGGCCGGCGATGGCGTAACCCTGACCCTGGTCGGCGCCTCGCTGACGGCCGGGATCGAAACCCCCACGCCGGTGGTTATGGCGGCCGATTTCGACGATCTCCCGGCCGATGACCCGGCCAAGGGTATGTGCAACACGCCCTTCCCCGAGGGGACCTTCAGCGGGCAGATCGTGGTCTGCAAGCGTGGTGTCATCGCCCGGGTGGAAAAGGGCTATAACGTCATGGTGGGCGGTGCCGGTGGCATGATCCTCTACAACCCTGCGTTGCAGGGCCTGGCCACGGACAACCACTTCCTGCCCGCCGTCCACATCGAGGTCGATCAGAGCAACCTGTTGTTGGACTTCATGGCCAACCACACGGAAGTGATGGGTACCTTTACTGCCGGTCAGTCCGCCGAAGCGCAGGGCGATGTCATGGCGGCGTTCAGTTCGCGTGGCGGCCCCGGTCAGACCCTGGGCATCAACAAGCCCGATGTGACGGCACCGGGTGTGCAGATCATGGCCGGTCATACTCCCTTCCCGGCTACGGTCGCCGGTGGCAAACCGGGTGAGTTGTTCCAGGTCATCAACGGGACTTCGATGTCCAGTCCGCATGTCGCCGGCGCCGGCGCCTTGCTCAAGGCGCTCCGTCCCACCTGGACGCCGGGCCAGATCAAATCGGCCCTCATGACTACGGCCAAGACCGCGGGTGTTACCAAGGAGGACGGCGTCACCCCGGCCGATGCCTTCGACTACGGTTCCGGCCGCATTGACCTGGCGGCTGCCGGTTCGGCTGCGCTTACCTTCGACGCCCCGGCCCAGGAGTACCTGGACAAGGCCGGCCATCTCTGGGACGCCAACTATCCCAGCCTGTACGTCCCGGCCCTGGTCGGTCGCCTCACGGTGCAACGCACCGTCCGCAGCCATCTACCCGGTCTGAGCACGTGGACGGTGAGTGTGGACGCTCCCTCCGACCTGGTCGTGAATGTGCCGTCCTTGCTGCGGGTGGCGGGCAGGAGCACCACCACCTTCGACATCACGGTGGATGCCACACGGGTGCCTGTGGGGCAGGTGCGCATGGCCACCCTGACCTTGACACCGAATATCAACGGCTTGCCAGAGCTCCATTTCCCCATCACCGTTGTCCGGCGCAATGCCTCGGTGACGATGGCGAAGTCGTGCACGCCCACGACCGTCGAACTGGGGGCCAGCACAGCCTGTGAGATCACCCTGACCAATCTCGGCTTCGATGAGGCGGTGGTCCAGGTCAACGACTTCCTGCCCAAGCCGCTGACGCTGGAGACGGCCAGTGTGAGCGGCGCCATGGCCGCCGGTAACGATCTGCTTTATGTGGGTAGCCTCTTCCCCGCCGAACCGCCGGATGTGCGGGTGGTGGACGGTACCGGCACAACGCCGGCCGGCTATCTGCCGCTTTCGGGTTTTGGGGTGGCTCCCATCGGCGGAATCGGCGATGAGACCATCGCCAACTTCAACATCCCGGCCTTTGTCTTCGGTGGCAAGACCTGGACCCGTATCGGCGTGACCAGCAACGGCTATGCCGTGGTCGGCGGCGGTACGACGGCCGATATCAAGTTCGTTCCGCAACGTATGCCCGATCCGGCCCGGCCGAATAACGTCTTGGCGCCGTTCTGGACCGATCTCAACCCGGCTTTCGGCGGCGCTCTGCGGGCGGCCATCTTGAGCGATGGCACGAACCGTTGGGTGGTGTTTGATTTCGAGGACGTGGCCAACTACGGCGATCGCGAACCCAATTCCTTCCAGATCTGGATCGGTCTCAACAACGTCGAGGACATCAGCTTCACCTACGGGGATGTCAGCGCGGGTGATCCCGATGCCGGGCTGGCCGTCGGCGCCGAGAACGAATTCGGCAACCGTGGCCAGAGCTGGTATTACAACGGTGAGGGCACCGCTCCGAGCAACGGCACCGAGCTGCGGGTGGTCTCGCAACCCGGCCAACCCGGTGAGACCCATCGCATCACTTATCGGGCCCGCGGCACCAGCCTGGGCAACTGGACGAACACGGCCGAGATGATCGGCAACGTCTTTGCCGGTGTCGCCACGGCCGTGGTAGACGGGAGCGTGGTACCGCCCGCTCCGCGGCCGGTAACGGTGGAGCTGCCGTTGGTGGCCGATACCTGGGTCAACGGCGGTGCGGTGGGCACCAACTACAACGCCTTTGCGGCCCTCATCGCCCGCACCACCGGCCTGGACAATGTGCTGCTGACCTTTGATCGCAGCCTGTTGCCTGCCGGCGCCAATATCCAAAGCGCCACCCTCACCCTGCGGATGACGGGCGAATCGGGCGGGCCCGGCAAGACGTTGACGGCCCACAACGTCAATCCCTTCAACGCAGCCACGGTCACCTACGCCACCGCACCCCTGACCTACAACCCCGGCGTGCCGGTTCCGGCCGTGATCGGTCTGGTCAAATTCGACGTCAAGGCGCAGGTCATGGCCTGGGATGCCGCGGGTGCGCTGAGCGCCGGTAGCACCACCGGCCAATTGGCCGTCTCGGCGGCGGGTCTGCCGGGTCGCGTCATCTTCGACAGCCTGGAGACCTTTGCCGGTACTTCGGCCAAACTCACCGTGACCTATCTGCCCTGAGCGATACGCCGGGACGTGTCCCGGTGTGCTCCCTCCCCGGTCAAAGGCCGGCCTCCCACAGAGGCCGGCCTTTGCTGTGAAGGCCCCATCCGGGCCGACGCCGCGAGACGCGTTCGTAAGGACGCGTGCCAGGCCCGCCGCCAGAGGGGACTTCCCACCCTTGGGGACGGTCCTCGGCTGCGGTTATAATGTCGGTCCGGGTTCTTTTGGCGTCTTGTTGCGTTTCCTTTTGCTTCTGGCCTATGTCCGGCGACGATTTCGTCCATCTGCATGTTCATAGCGAGTTTTCGCTCCTCGACGGCCTGGCCAACGTCAACGACCTGGTGGCCGTAGCGGCCGGATTGGGACAACCGGCCCTGGCCCTGACCGATCACGGCGTCATGCACGGTGTCATTCCCTTCCATCGGGCGGCCAAAGCGGCCGGCATCAGGCCCATCGTGGGCATGGAGGCCTACATCACGGCGCCGGGTCGTCCCATGAGCGGACGCGATCCCGAACTGGACAAGGACAATTTCCACTTGCTTTTGCTGGCAGCCGACCAGACGGGGTACAAGAACCTGATCAAACTCGCTTCCCTGGCCCAGACCGAAGGCTACTACTACAAACCGCGCGTGGACTTCGAGTGTCTGGCCCGTTATGCCGACGGCCTGATCACGACGACAGGGTGTCTGGCCGCCACCGTGCCGGCGTTGTTGAGCGCTGAAAACGGCCCGCCCGACGAAAAAAAGGCCCTGGCATGGTTTCGGCAGTTTCGCGACCTCTTCGGCCGCGATCGCTTTTTCGTCGAGTTGCAGGAGCACAACATCCCTCAACTCCGGCAGATCAACCGGACTTTGCTGGCCTGGGCCAAAAGCCACGATGTGCGCCTGGTGGTGACCAACGATGTCCATTATGCCCGCGCGGCCGACGCCGATGCCCACGACACGCTGTTGTGCGTGCAGACCGGCGCGCTCAAAAGCGCCGAAAAGCGACTGCGCTACGCCGATCCCAGCTATTATCTCAAATCGCGTGCCGAGCTTGAGGCCGCCTTTCGGCCTTACTTCGACCTCCCGGCCGAAGCCTTTACCAACTCGTTGCTTATCGCCGAGATGTGCGATGTGGATGTGGAGGACAGCCGTTTTCACCTGCCCGACATCGCCATCCCGCCCGGCCATACCTACGAATCGTTTTTGCGCCATCTCACCTACGAGGGATTGCGCGAGCGCTATGGCCCTCGCGCCACCGACCCGGTCGTGGTCGAACGGGCCGAAAAAGAGCTGAAAATCATCCACGACATGGGTTTCGACGTCTATTTCATCATCGTTTGGGACCTGTGTCAGGCCATGAAAGCGCGCAACATCTGGTGGAATGTGCGCGGTTCGGGCGCCGGGTCCATCGTCGCCTATGCCATCGGCATCACCCTCATCGATCCCCTGGAGCACGACCTCATCTTCGAGCGTTTTCTCAACCCGGGCCGTGTCTCCATGCCCGATTTTGACCTGGATATCCCCGACGACTCGCGCGAGACGATGATCCGCTACACCATCGAGAAATACGGGGCCGATCACGTGGCGCAGATCGTCGCTTTTGGCCGGATGAAGGCGCGTGCGGCCGTGCACGATGTGGGACGGGCCTTCGAGATGACGCCGGCCGAGGTCAATCGGCTGGCCCAACTCATCCCGGCCATCCCCGGTGGGAACGTCACCCTGGCCCATTGTCTGGATCCGGAGAGTGCGTTTTACTCGGCCGAGTTGAAGCAACTCTATGAGCGTGATGAGCGCGTGCGGCGGGTGATCGATGCGGCCATGCAGCTCGAGGGCACGGCCCGCCATGCTTCGACCCACGCTGCCGCCGTCATCATCACCGATCAACCTCTGACCGAGCTGGTGCCGGTCATGCGGCCGCAGAAAGCCGTCGTTACCGATACGGTGGTCCAATACGAGTTCCCCATCTGCGAGTCCCTCGGCCTGTTGAAGGTGGATTTCCTGGGCCTGGCCACCCTCACCATCATGCGCGAGGCGGCGCGGTTGATCCAGGAACGGCATGGCATCACCTACACCCTGCAAAACATCCCGGCCGACGACCCGGAGGCCTACAAACTCCTTTCCAGCGGCGAAGTGACCGGCATCTTTCAGGTGGAAAGTCCGGGGATGCGGCGTATCCTGACGGAGATGCGTCCTACCCGTTTTCAACACATCATGGCCGTGGTCTCCCTCTATCGGCCCGGTCCGCTGGAATACATCCCCAATTTCATCCGCCGCATGCATGGGCAGGAGGAGGTGCGCTACCATCACCCCTTGTTGGAGCCCATCCTGGCCGAAACCTACGGCATCATCGTCTATCAAGAGCAGATCATGCGCGTGGCCACGGACCTGGCCGGTTACACGGCTTCCGAGGCCGATTTCATGCGCAAGGCCGTGGCCAAAAAGAAGGAAAAAGAGCTGCTCAAGCACCGCAGCCAGATGGTCAAAGGCGCGCTCGCCCGAGGCCTTGACGAAGCCACCATCCACCGCATCTTCGACGACATCGAGGCCTTTGCCCGCTACGGCTTTCCCAAGGCCCATGGCGCCGATTATGCCCTGATCACCGTGCAGACGGCCTTTCTCAAAGCCCATTATCCCCTCGAGTACATGGCCGCGCTGTTGCTGGTGGAACGGGAGAAGACGGAAAAAGTCGTCAATACCATCCACGAATGCCGGCGGATGGGCATTCAGGTTTTGCCGCCCGATATCAACGAGAGCGGCATGGATTTCACCCTGCAGCAGCTGCCCGCGGACGCTCCCCCCGCCGAGCGCGACCCGCAGTTGCGTTATCCTTTCCCCGTACCCCCGCGTGCAGCCATCCGCTACGGGTTGGGCGCCATCAAAAACGTGGGTGAAGGCGCCATTGCCGCCATCCTGCGGGCACGGGAAGCGGGTGGGCCCTTCACGTCGTTGGAAGATTTTTGCCGCCGGGTGGACCTGCGTCTGCTCAACAAGCGGGTCCTGGAATGCCTGATCAAGGTCGGCGCTTTCGACGCCCTCTGCGATCGGGCCACCGCCCTGGCCGTCCTCGACCGCATGATGACCCTCTCCGCCCGCGTTTGGGAGGCGCGGGCCATCGGTCAGGCCAGTTTGTTCGATCTGGCCGAACTGGATGTCGCCCGGCCCGTGGTCGATTCGCTCTTCGATCCACCGCCTGATGTGCAGCCGGTCTCGCCCAAGCAAAAGCTCGATTGGGAGAAGGAACTGCTGGGCGTGTATGTCTCCGACCATCCCTTGCGCCGGGTGACGGCCGACTATCGCCGTGTGGTCACCTGTCTGTGCAGCGAGTTGTCGCCGGCCCTTAAGGGGAAGACGGTCACCCTGGCCGGGATGATCGCCGGTATACGCCGGTTGCAGACGAAAAACGGCGAGCCGATGGCCTTTCTGACCCTGGAGGACCTGCAGGGCAAGTGCGATGTCACCGTATTTCCCCGCGTGCTCGAGGCCACACCGGCGGAGCTGTTGCAGGAAGGCGCAGTCGTGTTGGTGCGGGGCAAGGTCGATGTGCGCCGTGACCGGGCCGGCGTGATTGCCGAACAGATCACCGACAGTTTCACCTACGCCGCACCGGCCCAGACTGCCAGCGCGACGCCGGATTTTGCCTATCCTCCGCCCGCCGCCCTGTGGGAGATGACGGAACCGGCGCCGGTGTACTCTGCGGACGAGGCCGATGAGGAACCGTGGTCGGAAGGCCCGCCGCCGGAGTGGTCGCTGGCGGAGCAATCGCTTCCTCGGTCCGACAACGGTCAGGCGCCGGTACCGGCCCATGGGGCGACGGCAACGTCCGTGGCGCCGCGCCTGCTGCGCATTCATTTTGCCCGTCGGGGCCGCGGCGAAGAGGAGAGCCGTCGCCTGACCGAAGTCGTGCAGACCCTGCGGCGCTATCCGGGGCAGGATCGTTTTGTCATCCGGCTGGGGGATGAGTTCGAATGCGCCTTTCCCAACGATACCACCGGCTGTTGTCCGGCCCTGCTGGCCGATCTGGAACGGTTGTTGGGCGCCGGCTGCGTTGTGGTGGAATGAGGGCTCGCTGCCAATGGCCATTGCTGCCGTCCGCTCCCGGCCGTTGGCGAACTTGACAGCCATGCCGTCATGGCTCACACTTGCCAGATGATGGAACTGCGCCTCTACCTCGGTATCTTGCGTCGGCGCTGGTGGGCGCCGACGGCCCTCGTGCTGCTCACCCTGACGCTGAGCCTGCTGACCAGCCGGCCCTGGCAGCCCCGGCCGCCTACCTATGCCCTCAGCATGGCCTTCAGCGTGGGCATTCGCCCTATGGCGGCCGGCGAGCATTACGACTACGATGGCTATTACACGGCCCTGGCCTCGGAGTATCTCATCGACGACTTTGCCGAGATCGTCAAAGGCTCCGAATTTGCCGCCGAGGTGTCGCGACGGTTGGCCGACCGTGATATCCCGGTAGCGCCGGGCGTCATCCAGGGTTCCACCCAGACGGGTAAACTCCATCGGATCCTCCAGGTGACGGTGGTAGGTTCCGATCCGGTCCAGCTTGAGACCATTGCCGATGCCGTCATCGCCACCATGGCGGAGGCCGGTCATCTCTTTATGCCGCGCTTGCTGGCGGAGCGCGGGGCCGTGGCCCTGGTCAACCGCGGCCCGGCCGTACCCGTAGGGCCGAGCCTGCGTCAGCGTCTGGACCTGCCCTTACGCCTGGTCCTGGCGCTGGTGACGGGGGTTCTCCTGGCCTTCTTATGGGAGTACCTGGATGATCGGGTGCGTGAGCGCAGCCATCTGGAAGCCCTGGGCATCCCCGTGCTCGGCGAAATCCCCCGGCGCTAAAACACGGCGGCCTGCGCCTCGTCAGGCCATGGGGAACCGCTTTGCAGGGCATGGGGCCATTCTGTGATAGAATGAGAACCATCTTGCCCGATCCGCTGCGGGCCGACGCTTTTGTAAGGAGTTTTGCCATGGAAATCCAGGCCTATGTTCGTATCCTCCGCCGTCGCGGCTGGATCATCCTGCTGACGGCCATCGTGGCTGCCGTGGCCGCGTTTGGTTTCAGCCGTTTCCAACAGCCCATTTACCGCGCCCGTATCCTGGTCAGTGTATTGCCCGCCCGCGCCGATTGGGGCCTGAGCAATTCGACCAAGGACTTGCTGCGCAATTTCCAGACCCAGCTTCTGACCCATCGTATGGCCCAACGGGTGATCGATCAGGCCCAGCTCGATATGAACTCTTACGAGCTGCTGGCCCAGGTCGAGGCCAACCCCGAACCGGACCGCTTTTTGATCGAGATTGTGGCCAAGGATGCCGATCCGCGCACGGCTATCACCATCGTGCAGACCATGGCGCAGCTTTTTGTGGACGAGCGCGAGGCCTGGAATCAGGAGCAGGATAAGCGCGATCGGATTGATGTTTCCATTGTGGACAATGCCCGCGATGCGCCTCTATGGCGGCCCAATCTGCGCATGAATCTGCTGGTGGGATTGCTGCTGGGCGCGCTGGCCGGGGTCTTCATCGTCTTTTTGCTCGAATGGCTCGAGGCGGATATCGTGCGCACGCCCGAAGATGTCGAGCGGGTGCTGGGTTTGAGCGTGCTTGGCGCCATTCCCCCCGGCGTCGGCGCGCCCACCCGTCCGGCCCGCCGTTTGGCACGCATCCGTCGCGTCCTTCCTCAGACATAAGCTGTGTCCATGACTTCCCCTTTGATCACCCTCGTAGATCCCCGTTCGTCCCAGGCCGAAGCCTATCGCAGCCTGCGTACCAACCTGGAATTCTCCAGCCTGGACCATCCCCTGCGCACGCTGCTGGTGACCAGCCCGGCTCCTGACGAAGGCAAATCGACCACCCTGGCCAATCTGGGCATCATCCAGGCTCAGGCCGGCAAACGCGTCGTTCTTCTCGACGGCGATCTGCGTCGCCCCCGTCTTCATGACCTGTTCGGCCTTGGCAACAACACCGGTGTGACGACGGCCATTCTCAATCCCGAAGCGCCGTTGCCGCTGCAAAGCACGACCGTGCCCAATCTGCGGGTGATGACGAGCGGGCCGTTGCCGCCAAACCCGGCCGACCTGCTGGCATCGGCGCGGATGAAGGCGCTCCTGGATCAACTCGTGGCCGAGGCCGACCTGGTCTTACTCGATGCGCCCCCGGTCATTGTCGTAACCGATGCCGTGGTGTTGGCGTCCAGAGTGGACGGCGTCTTGCTGGTTGTCAGCGCCGGGCAGACCCGCCGCGAACATGCGCAGCGGGCGCGCGACCTCCTCGCCAAGGTCAATGCCCGTCTCGTCGGTGCCGTGCTTACCAACGCCGCCGTGGACACCGGCGCTTACGGTGTCTATGGCCCAAACTGAATGCCTCCCTCCTCGCCAGCGACCGACGGCGATGGCTGTGCTCAGGCCATCCGGTTTCTGGAACCCAGGCCTTCTCTCCGTGTCTGTGCAGGTTTATGAAAGCCCTCATCCTCAGCGGCGGTAAAGGCTCGCGCCTGTACCCGCTTACCTACACCAATGCCAAACAGCTTATCCCCGTGGCCAATAAACCGGTGCTGTTCCGCGTGATCGAGGCCGTGCGCGAGGCCGGTATCACCGATATCGGCATCGTCATCGGCAAGGACGAAAACGGCCGCCGGGTGCAAGAGGCCGTCGGGGACGGACAGCGCTGGCAGGCGCAGATCACCTACATCCCTCAGGAAGCGCCCCTGGGCCTGGCCCATTGCGTGCTCATCGCCCGCGAATTCCTGGGCGAAGAACGCTTTGTCATGTTCCTGGGCGATAACGTCATCCAGGGCGGCATCGGCGGCCTGATCCGGGAGTTCGAAGGGGCGGATTACCATTGCCAGATCGTGCTCACGCCCGTGGAAGAACCGCAACATTACGGCGTGGCCGAACTCAATCCCGACCGGAGTATCAAACGGCTGGTCGAAAAGCCGCGAGAACCGCGCAGTAATCTGGCATTGGTGGGGATTTACATGTTCGACCCCCATATCCATCAGGCCGTGCGCCAGATTCGACCCTCATGGCGAGGAGAATTGGAAATCACCGATGCCATCCAATGGCTGGTGGATCACGGCTACCGGGTGCATCCTTACATCCATCGCGGTTGGTGGATCGACACCGGTAAACCCATCGACATGCTGGCCGCCAACAGCAAGGTCCTGGAAGAACTCACCCCGTCCATAGCCGGCTTTGTGGATCGGGATTCGCGGGTGGATGAGCGGGTGACCATCGAGGCCGGTGCCGAGATCATCAACAGCGTCGTGCGCGGTCCGACCATTATCGGGGAACGCACCCGGATCGTCAACAGCTACATCGGCCCCTTCACCTCGATCTACCATGATTGCCTGATCGAAAACGCCGAGATCGAGCACAGCCTGATCCTGGAACACTGCCGTATCGTCAACGTCAGCACACGCATCGCCGATAGCCTGATCGGCCGTTATGTGGAGGTCAGCCATTCGGAACTGCGCCCGCGTGTGCTCAAATTGACGTTGGGCGACAACTCGCGGTTAGGACTGATTTGACCTGTGCCTTGCTCGCTGCCCGCTCTTGTCGCGGCTGTGGCCGAACCGGAACGGGTATGGCCCTGCCGGAGTACGGCCCGTCTGTTGCTCCAGGCGCCGCTGGTACCGGCCTATCGCGTGCCCGTGTACGGCCGCTGCGCGCAGCGTTACAACCGTCTGGCCGATGCCGTGGCCTTGCTGGCCGAACGCCTGCATCGACTGCCGACCGCCTACCGACACTGGCAGCATTTCGACCCCGGAGCCTATTTCGACCTGCGGCCGGTGCAGGTCCTGGCCATGGTGCGCAGCGAGTGCCTGGGGGCTACCCTCGATGTGACGGTATACGCCGACCTGCTTTCGCCGGCCTTTCGCCTGGCCGAACAGTTTTGGGCCGAGCGCTTTTGTCCGGCCTATCATGCCGGACATGTCCAACGGGGTTCGGCCTTTGCCGAGCATCTTACCCAGGTCCTCCCGGCCATGGAGCGCCGGCTCGAGCAGGCCCGTGAGGAGATCGCGGCGGCCGGCGAGTTGCTTTTCGAGCGAGGAGACGTTCCCTTTCTGTTGGCGGCAGCGGCTCCTGATGAACGGGAACGCCAGCTCCCTTACCTGTCGTCCGGCGAGGAAGACCTGCTGCACCTTTTCCACCGGATTCCTTCGCTCACCCTGAGCCGCAGTTTCGATTTGCTCGATATCGAATCGTCGCTTACAACTCCTTTTATCTAGCCACTGTTGCTTATTCGGTGTATTATGCGTAACTTTCTCATCACCGGTGGAGCCGGTTTTATAGGCTCGAATTTTGTGCATTATCTTTTAGAGCGCTACTCCGATTATCGCGTTGTTGTTTATGATAAACTAACTTATGCAGGAAATTTAGCTAATTTAGCCGATATCAGTAATGATCCACGCTATGCTTTTGTGCGGGGAGATATCTGTGATGCCGCCATGGTCGAAAAAACCATGTGCGATTACGAAATTGATACGATCGTCAACTTCGCGGCAGAAACCCATGTTGATCGTTCCATTCTGAACCCCGATGCCTTCATTCAGACCGATGTCGTGGGCACTTATGTGTTGCTGGAAGCGGCGCGACGGCATCGGATTGAACGGTATCATCAGATTTCGACCGATGAAGTGTACGGTCACATCCCGCCCGGCCGCTATGCGACCGAGACCGATCCGGTCGCCCCGCGCAGTCCCTATGCCGCCAGCAAGGCCGGCGCCGATCTGCTCACCCTGGCCTATTGGACGACCTACGGCCTGCCGGTGACGATCACCCGTGGCTCGAATAACATCGGGCCCTATCAGTACCCCGAAAAAGTGGTGCCGCTGTTCGTCACCAATGCGCTGGAGGGCAAGCCGTTGCCGGTCTACGGCGATGGCCGCCAGATGCGCGACTATCAGTGGGTGGGCGACCATTGCGAGGCCATTGACCTGGTGCTCCACCGCGGGCAGCCGGGGGAGATCTACAACATCGGCAGCGGTCAGGAGATCGAAAACCTCACCATGGTGTCCATCCTGCTCGACGAGCTGGGCGCACCGAGCAGTCTGATCCGGCACGTGGAGGATCGGCCCGGTCATGACCGGCGCTATGCGCTGGACATCAGCAAGATCCGGAGTCTGGGCTGGGAACCGCGGCACGACTGCGAGGCGGCCATCCGCCGCACCGTCCGCTGGTATCGGGACAACGAATGGTGGTGGCGTCCCCTCAAAGAGGGGGAATTTCGCGACTATTACGAAAAAATGTACGGAAACCGCAAAGTCATTGCCGTCCACCAGGATAAACGCCAAGCATAGCTACCTACCATTGCCGAAAGTGCGATGAAATCCTCCCACCCTTTTGTCATGGCGAGCGCAGCGCTTGCCCCGAGCGCAGCGTGGGGGTGGTGGAAGCAATTCCCAGAGTCCGTAAGGGCGATGGCGCCTCGGGCGAGCCCTCGGCATGGCCCTTCGGCGGCTCAGGTCGCCTCGCGGCAATCCCCAGGATCGGTAAAGGGAGATGGCTTCGGCGGCTCAGGCCGCCTCGCCATGACATAGGTAATGACGACGTTCCCCGGTTGTGCTTATGGGCTTTTCCGTTGCCTCTTCTACCCGGTCTGTTTCCTTTCTGGTCGTTCGCCACGGTGAGACCGTCGAGAATGTCAGCAAGCGCTGGCAGGGGCAGCTCGACGGCTCGTTGACCGCACTGGGCATCGCTCAGGCCGAGGCCTTGGGGCGCCGCCTGGCGACATGGCCGATCGATGAGCTTTATACCAGCGACCTGGGCCGCGCCCGCCACACGGCCGAACTCATCGCCGCTCATACGGGGCATGCCCTTCGGCAGGATGCCCGCCTGCGCGAGCGCCATTACGGCATCTTCCAAAGCCTGAGCGCTGCGGAAATCGCCGCCTCCTACCCGGAGGATTGGGCGCGGTATCGGAGCCATGATCCCGACTACGTCATGCCCGGCGGCGAAAGCCTGCGGCAGTTCCATGAGCGGTCGGTGGCCTGGTTCGAGGAGATGAAGACGCGTCACGCCGGGGCTACCGTGCTCGTCGTCACCCACTTTGGTGTGTTGGCGAGTTTGTTACGGCATGTGTTGGACCTGCCGCTGGCGCGTTCACGGCGGTTTACCGTGCGACACACGGCGCTCAATGTCTTTGTCTACCAGGATGACGGCTGGTTGCTGGAAACCTGGGGCGATTGCAGCCACCTGAACCACCTTTGAGGTGGGTATCGCGAGCCCACGGAGCGCGCAGGTGGTGTCGGCAGGACCGTTTAGCCGCCCGGTGTCGGTGCCAGGGCGGCTTCGGCCGAGCTGGCATCAGACCATACCCCCTCGACCAGCTCGACGGTGACCCCCAGGGCCTCGGCCAGGACGTCGGTGTTGCGGCGGGCATCCCAGAGCTCCATGGCGGCGTTGCCCGCAGCCAGGGCTTCGATCTGGAGCCAATGGTGGGTCGGATCGAGATGGCAGCGCACATCGCGGATGACCTGATGGCGGCCGCGTTCCAGATATTCGGCCAGGCGCAGCATCCCGGCCAGCGCCTTGAGGGCGCGCTCATCGGCGGCCGTGAGCAGGGGACTCAGCTCGCCGGCCTTGGGCATGCCTCGGCTGCGATGGTAGCGACACAGGAGGGCAATGAGGGCCAGCTCGCGGGGGGTGTAGCCGGGCAGGTCATGGGCCAGGACGATGTAGGCCGAATGGAGATGATGGTATTGATAGTCAATGGTGGTGCCGATGTCGTGCAGAAGGCCGGCCGCCCACAGGAGCTGGCGATAAGCCGGGTCAAGGCGATGAGCGGCCAGGAGATCGTCGAACAGCCGCAGCGCCAGGTAGGCGACGTGGTGGCTGTGGACATGGTCGCAGCCGAACCAGCGGGCCAGGTTGAGCACGCTGAAACGGCGCAGGTCGGCAAAGATGGGTTGCGCCTGATCGGCCAGGAAACGTTCGTAAAACACACCCTCGCGCAGACCCTGGCGGGTGACGGTCAGTTCCCCAAAGCCGCTGTGGCGTAACAAGGCGCTGTACACGAGCGCGCCGGCGTGGATGATATCGGCGCGGTCCTCTTGCATGCCCGGCACGGCCAGCCGCCGCTTGAGCGAGAGCCGCCAGAGCCGGTCGGCCAGCTCGTGGATGGCGGCCGCCTTCAGGGTGTAGCCCTGCACGGTGTCCAGGGGCAGTTGCTGCTGGGCCTGGTCGATCTGGGCCAGGTTGCGGATGGTGCCGCCGATGGCGACAAGGCTATCGCCGGGTTGGGCTCGAAACCAGTCCAGAGCGGCCAGGTGCTGTTGCACATAGGCCAGCAGGCGGGCCACCCGCTCCGGCTTCACCTGGTCGCTGCCCAGGAACAGCTCGGTCAGGCGCAGCGCACCGAGTGGCAGGCTGACGCTGCGCCCCGGCAGACCCTCGCGCACCTCGGTGACCTGCACGCTGCCGCCGCCCAGGTCGAGGACATAGCCTTCGCGCAGACCGGTGGAGTTGATGGCGCCGAGGGCGCCGTAATAGCCCTCTTCTTCGCCCGAAAGCACCCGTAGCGGCCAGCCGGTCTCGGCCTGCGCCCGGGCCAGGAGCGGGGCGCTGTTGGCGCTGTCGCGCACGGCGCTCGTCGCCACCACCATCACATCGTGGACCTTCATGGCGCGGCACAGGGCATGGAACATGCGCAGGGCATTGAGCGCGCGTTCGATGGCGGCCGCACGCAGGATGTTCGTCTCGCCCATGCCTTCGCGCAACCGCACGATCTCGCGCACCTCATCGGCCAGCCGAAAACGATAGCCCGCTTCGTATTCGTAAATGACCAATCGGGTTGTGTTCGAGCCCAGATCGACGATGCCCAGACGTTGGACCATGGCGATCACCCGGCCTAGCCGTAGTCGACGACGCTGTAGCGCATGAGCTTGTCAAGGCGATGGGTGGCCGTGATCAGGCGCAGGGTGCCGGAACGGGATCGCATGACGATGCTATGGGTGACGGCGCCGCCACCGAAATAGCGCACTCCCCGCAAAAGTTCGCCGTTCGTGATCCCCGTGGCCGCGAAGAAGACGTTGTCGCCCTGGACCAGGTCATCGGTTTTGAGGACTTTATCGAGGTCGATGCCCAACGCGATGGCCCGACGCCGTTCGTCTTCGTCTCGAGGCCAGGGTTTGCATTGGATTTCGCCGCCCAGGCATTTCAGCGCCGCCGCGGCGATGACGGCCTCGGGCGAACCGCCGACCCCCATGAGCACGTCAATGCCCGATTCGGGCATGGCCGTGGCGATGGCGCCGGCTACATCGCCATCGCTGATCAGGCGAATCCGGGCGCCGGCCTTGCGCACGGCGGCGATCAACTCGGCATGCCGGGGGCGATTCAGGATCATGACCGTGAGGTCGTTCACATCCCGTTTGAGGGCCCGGGCAATCCGCTGCAGATTTTCGGCCGGCGGCGCGTTGATGTCCACGACCCCGCGACACTCCGGGCCGACGGCGATCTTATCCATATAAACCAGATGGTGGGGATAGTAGATCGAGCCACGCTCGGCCAGGGCCACGACCGAGAGGGCCCCATTGTTGCCCTCGGCCGTCAGACGGGTGCCGTCGATGGGGTCTACGGCGATATCCACCTTAGGCTGGTCGGCCATGCCCAGGCGTTCGCCGTTGTAGAGCATGGGCGCCTGGTCTTTTTCGCCTTCGCCGATGACGATGACACCATCCATGGCGATGGTACCCAGGACCTTCCGCATGGCATCGACGGCAGCCTGGTCGGCGGCGTTTTTGTCGCCGCGTCCCATCCAACGACCGGCGGCCAGGGCTGCCGCCTCGGTGACACGCACAAGTTCAAGGGCCAGGTTACGATCGGGTTGTTCGCTCATCGCTAACGGTCTCCGCAGAGGAATGGAGCATCAGGCAATGACCCCCAGTTCCCGGCCGACTTTGGCAAAAGCCTCGATGCCGAAATCCAGGTCGGCGCGGGTGTGGGCAGCGGTATTCATGACACGGATACGAGCCTGGCCACGCGGCACGGTGGGATAGCCGATGGCCATGGCAAAAACCCCCTCTTCGAAGAGACGGCGGCTGAACTGCTGGGCCAGACCGGCGTCGCCCAACAGGATGGGCAGGATGGGGGTCTGGCTGCGGCCGGTATCGAAGCCGAGCTGCTGCAGGGCCTGGCGCAGGTAGCGGGTGTTCTCCCACAGGCGCCGGACCCGTTCTTCGCTGGCCTCTAACAGCTCGACGGCGGCCAGACAGGCGGCCGTATCGGCCGGCGTCGTGGCCGAGGAGAACAGGAACGGTCGCGCCTTCTGGCGAATGTAGTCGATGATGAGTTTTTTGCCGGCGATCACCCCGCCGACCACACCGAAGGCCTTGGAAAGGGTACCGATCTCGATATCGAAGCGACCATGGAGACCAAAGTGATCGACGATCCCGCGGCCTCCTCGACCCAAGACGCCTTCGCCGTGGGCATCATCCACCATCGTCAGCACGCCATACCGCTCGGCAACGGCGTACAAGCGGTCGAGCGGCGCAATGTCGCCGTCCATGCTGAAGACCCCATCGGTGACGAGCAGGCCACGGCGGTGGTGGGGCAGATGCTCACGGATTTTGGCTTCGGCATCGTCCGGATCGCCATGCTCATAGACGACGATTTTGGCGCCGGAGAGGCGGCAGCCGTCGATGATGGAGGCATGGTTGAGCCGATCGGAGAAGATGACGTCCTCTTTACCGACCAGGGGTGGAATGACGGCCTGGTTGGCGTTGAAACCGCTCTGGACGAAGAGGGCATCCTCGACGCCTTTGAAGGCAGCCAGACGACGCTCCAGTTCCAGGTGGAGTGTCGTGGTGCCGGCGATGGTGCGTACGGCGGCCGGCCCCACGCCCCATCGTTCCACGGCCTCTTGTGCCGCCTGCTTGAGCCGGGGATGGTTGGCCAGGCCCAGGTAGTTATTCGTGCAGAAGTTGAGCACACGGCGGCCGTCCACGATCATCCAGGCATCCGCCGGCGAGGCCACGGTGCGGATGGTGATGAGGAGGTGATCGGCGGCCAGCTTATCGAGTTCGGCACGAATGAAAGCGAGTTTGTCGGTGCTCATGGTTCCACCCTCGCGACGAAAACAACGGAGAGCCAACACCGGAGCGGTTGCGCTCGTGAAGCGACCGGCCGGAATGACTTCAGTATATATGCCCGTAAAGGAAAAGCGAAGTCGGTAGGGTCCGCAAAGCAGTCGTTGCGCGGCGGCATGGGTGGGGGCCAAATAGGGCGTGGAAGGGTGGAATGTGGCCGTTTGCGCACGGCCCGAGATGCCTATCCCCGGCTTCGATGGCCCCATGCCGTTCGGTGACCATTACCCCTTGAGCCGCACACAGGGCCGGAACCCCTGTCGGCCTCTCGGCGTCTTCCCAAAAGAGAAAACGGTACGGTTCGCTTTTTACTGTTTTTCGCCGGAGAGAGGCCTATGTTCTTTACCCTTGTCCGCCTGGGGTGGATCGCCGTCTTCCTCTTGGGGTTGATGGCTTGCGCGGCGCCGCGACCGGAGGTAGTCGCCCCGGCCTCATTCACATCGCCGCCGAAGGAGGAGGTTCGCGAGGAGAGTGGCCTTGCCGAAATGGCCATCCCAACAATGCCCCCGCCGGCCGTGACGGCGGAGGTCGTCGAAAAGGCCGTAGAGTTCGTCAAACCGACGCCGGCCCCGTTTGAAGATGGTCGGGGCGGTGAAGGGCCTCTCCTACCGCCGTTGGCCGGGCGGTTGTCCTTGCCTTCTCCGTTGTCTGGGGGCGAACGCATGGTCATCAAGAACGCCGAATTTCAACTTACGGTGGCGAACACACCGGCCACCGTGGATCGTCTGGCCGCTCTGGCCACGGCTTACGGCGGCTACGTGCTCAGCAGTCAGATGCGCGAAGACGCCGGCTACCATTACGCGACGGTGCAAATCGCCGTGCGGGCAGAGCATTTCGAGGCGGCGCTGGAACAGATCCGGCGTCTGGCCTTGCGCGTCAATAACGAAACCGTAACCGGTCGGGATGTCGGCGAGGAATTTGTCGATCTGGAGGCGCGGCTGCGCAACCTGGAGGCAACGGCGGCCCGTATTCGCAGCTTTCTCGATCAAGCGCGTAACGCCGAGGAAGCGCTCAAGATCAATCAGCAACTGAGCGAGGTCGAGCAACAGATCGAGCAGATCAAGGCCCGGATGAACTACCTGCAACAGCGCGCGATCTACAGCCTGATCACCGTATTCGTTCAGGAAGAACGGCCTACGCCTACCCCCACTCCGACGGCAACGCCGACTCCAACGGTTACCCCGACGCCCACGCCTACGCCCATCCCACCCTGGGATCCCGGTCCTGCCGCTCAGGCTGCCGTCGGTCGCCTGCGCACGGTCATCCAGGCGGTGGGCAACGGTCTTGTCTGGCTCTTCCTCTTCTGGCTGCCGTTGTTGCTGCCGATCGCGATCGTGGTCGGGGTTGTTTTGGGGCTGGCGCGGCGTTATCGCCGTGCGCGGTCGTCCTCGCCTTCGTCTCCGGCGCCGCCGACGGGGAGCCCATCTTCATAAGTCAACACCACCTGCAAGGCCGTCTCCGGGCGACGATCGAGCAGGGCAAAGGCGGCAGCAGCTTGTGCGTAAGGAAAGCGGTGGCTGATCAACTGCGCAGGGCGCAGTTTGGCGGCCAGCTCCAGGGCCAGGTGCAGACGTCGCGCCTTGTTCCAGCGGGCCGCAAGCTCGGCTGCGATGGTGCTCACATGGCT
>Ga0197142_1001379_pt1 | contig 22298 bp, 15 predicted proteins | sample GBS60_MetaG_FD_148614 | JGI IMG/M metagenome (GOLD analysis project Ga0197142, IMG submission 148614) | Sediment microbial communities from Great Boiling Springs, Gerlach, Nevada, United States - GBS 60_MetaG | ecosystem: Environmental > Aquatic > Thermal springs > Hot (42-90C) > Sediment... | reverse complement strand
TCGCCTTTTCAAATAGATCTTTCCGTTTCTCTGCCGGGGTTGAGAAGGATATGCGGGGGAGGGGGATTCGCTCCATATACGGTCTGTTTAACTCCCTGGCAGTCTCCGTTGTGTTGCTGAAGATCGCCTTTTGTATCCAGAAAGAGGGCAATTTGGAGTTTATTGCCGCCATCGCAAAATAGTAATCATATTGTTCCTGAGGTTTGAAGACAAAGCTAATCATGTGGTGATGTGTGGCTATTTTGCCGGATTCGTCAAACCAGGAAACCAAACGTTTGCCGCGGAGGGGCTTTAAGAATATTCTCCTCATAACTTTTCCTTCCAGCAATCTTTGTATTGAGCTGTCAATCCTCAATTTAAACCAATATTTAACCAGATAACGTTTCAGGTGTGGGTCGCGACGGATAAAGAGTATCTCGCTTTTATCGTCAGTTATTTCGGGTCTCACGGTATAGGGGCCCTCCAGAAGTTCTTCTTCGGATCTACCCGAGACCCTTCTGGCATTCGTTAAGTTCAAATTGCCAAAAATGCCCTGAGCCAGATCCTTAATAAATATAGACTTATTGTTTATTTTTTCCAGTATCACTTCCTCGGTTTCAGTAATGCGATCAAATATGAAGACCTTTTGTTTAGTTATTATTCCAGGGGTTATAAAATCCTCCTTCTGTATGGTTTTTTCTTTTATGGGGTTCCTTATTGGTTCAAATATGGACAATTTTATCATGTTAGCTGTACTACGGCTGAAAATTAACATAAGCTGTTCATACAGGACTTCTTTGAAGGCTATTCCCACATCCGCTATAGCTGTAAGTGAGGAGTTATCTATAAGGATTTCCCGTATTCTCTTCCACTCATGATAAAACGCTATGCTTTTCGGCACGATCATCCCGAAGTTCCCGCCCCTTCTCGTCAGATTTAACGCCAGCTCAAGGAAGTATGCGGCGCTGTCAGGGGTCCCGTTCTCAAAATTGACCCCGATAAACCTCCTCTCGTTCTCGTCTATTCGGATGCCGTATGGTGGGTTCCCCATCACCGCATCAAAGCCAGGGTTGTCCTTTCGCTCATCAGAGAAGAATACCTCTGGAAACTCTATTTTCCAGTGGAAGAAACGCCTCTCCGCGGATAGATTTTGGCCTATGGCGAGAGCGACCCTCCCCGCGCAAGAGGATGGTTTGGTTTCATGGGGGCTACTGAGCCAGGCAAGGAGATCGGACCAGGCGCGCTCCCGTCTGGACTTTTTCCATTTGCTCATCCTCCCGTCAAAGAAGAACGCTACCCAAGCGTCCGCCACCTGTTTGAACGGCCTCAGCTTATCCAGGGCGTTTTCATAGGTTCTCTCCTTCTCGTGGACCTGCGCGGCCGTTTCCTCTGGTTGGGCCTCTATCTGGGTTATGAGGCTGAGGGGGCCGACGAGACTCTTCTTGAACACCTCGTTGAAGATTCCTCCGGCTTCTTTCTCGGGCCTGCCCCTTTGCGGAGGAGGCCCTCCCAAGTAATCGGGGTCAGCGCCCACAAGGGAGTTTCCGCATTTCAGGTGGTTTTCAAGGAACGACAGCGGCCTCTCAGGCGCGGCAGTGTGAATCCAAAGGGCGAGCTTAGCGAGCTCCACCGCGAGGGGATTCAGGTCAACCCCATATATGCATCTCGTTACCACCTCTCTTTTCGCCTTTTCCAGGTCTTCCTCGGTGTATTCCTCTCCGCCCGCGCGGGCGCTTGCCAGAGCCTTGCCCAGAAAATCCACTGCTTCCACAAGAAAGTGTCCGGAACCCATGGCCGGGTCAAGCACCTTGAGGGAAAGGATCTTTTCGGGGCTAGCGTTTTCGGTCAGGGGGCCCAGGGTGTTCTCAACGATGTATTTGACGATATAGTCCGGCGTATAATAACTGCCGGTCTCCTTGCGTTCCCTGCTCGTGGGCAGGAGGGTAACCTTCCCGTTCTCGTAGACAAGCTTGTGTTCAAGAAGACCCTCATATATTGTTCCCAGCTGCCTTATGGACAGAGGAGAATAGTCCACCCTGATCTCGCCATAGAGGCCGTAATCATCAAGGGATAGATTCTTCAGGGCGGCGGCAAGGTGCCAGTCAGACAGCTCCTTTTGCGCCAGGAAGGGATAAGCCTCATCAGAAAAGAGCTTTCCGTTGTAGGCCTGAATCCCCAGGCTGGGGCTACCCTTGTCTATGAGCCTAAATATAGACCTCAGCTTTCCCCAAAAGCCCGATAATTCCTTGGCCAGGGTCCTGGGGTGTCTTTTTCTGAGCTGTTCCTCCACCATGTTGATCAGGCTATATGGCTCATAATTCTCCCGGTCAACTGGCAGGAGGCTTTTCCCCCTCCTCGGCGACTCCGCGTAGAAAAGGAACAGCAACCTGTAGAGAACTATGAGGCTGTGGTGATAGACCAGCGCCAGGTCTTCCTCCCTCTCCGGCGATAGGTTGTTTTTTTCGTAATCAAAAAAGCCCTGGGCAATTGTTTCCAGGGCCGAGTAGACCCTCCTGGAAAGGTCTTCCTCCAGGCTCGCGAGCTCCTCTCTTGTCCTTTGAAAGAACCTGTCCAGCCAGCAGAGGCCCTCTTGGTCGGGAATGAATGCCTCCCTGGAAAAGAAGAGGTAAAAAGGAGCCATCTCCCTAAGGAGTTCCTGGGTATTTGTTTCTCTCCCGTAGATCCCCCCCTGGTCCGGATCGTATGAGGCGAGAAGCGCCTCAAGGTTAAACTCAAGGTAATATATGAGGTGGGAACTGCTGGTCCTGTGGAAAAGCCTCCAAAGCCTGCCGTTTGTGAGTATGCCCCAATCAACCCCGGCTCTCAGAAGGTATCCGTCAAGCTGGTCAGCTGGTTTGCCATCCAGGCCAGCGGACCATTTCTTGACCTCACCGAGGGCGCAGGAAGCCCGAAAAAACCTGTGGTTTTCGTCCGGGTCGCTTGAGTTTTTAAGGGCCTCCACTGCTCTGAAATCCGCCTCGCTTCTGAAGAAAACATAGTCGGGAACCTTTCTCGCGAAGTGGCTCCTTCTGATCCCGGGCCTGAAATCGTAAGTCCTACCCAGCTCATAACCGAGCCTCTCAAAAACAGGCCTCAGAAAGTGAACCTCAAGGTGTTCTTCGTCGTAATGGATCAGTCTGTCTCTGTGGGCTTTGTATTTCTCAAACGCTGTATCAAACAATGCGAGTATAGCGTTAATTTGAACGAATTCCTTTGGATAATCCGAGAGTTTCCTGCTGAGTTCAGCCTCAAATATCTTCTCGGGGAAAAGCCCAGTGTTCCTGAGAAATCGGCTGCCGAGCTCGTTCACGCGGAAAGTATAACCCCGCGGCCGCGAGGCCCTCAACTTTGATCCGGCCCCAATGGCCGGTTTAGAATTTCAACAACAAGGAGCGACCGAAATGTTTCTGGAGGAGCTTTACAAAACCGATCCCGAGGTTTTTGACGCGATATACAGGGAAACATGCAGACAGCACGAAGGACTTGAGCTCATAGCCTCGGAGAACTTCACTTCCCTGGCTGTTCTCGCCGCATTGGGCAGTCCCCTGACCAACAAATACGCGGAGGGCTACCCGGGCAAGCGCTACTACGGCGGGTGCCAGTTCGTTGATATAGCAGAGGAGCTGGCGCGCAGGCGGCTCGCCGAGCTATTCGGCGCGGACTGGGCAAACGTCCAGCCCCACTCCGGAACCCAGGCCAACATGTCCGTCTATTTCGCGGTGATGAATCCTGGGGATACCCTGCTCTCCATGGAGCTCTCCCACGGCGGCCACCTATCCCACGGCCACCCGGTCAACTTCACGGGAAAGTGGTATCGTGTCGCGAGCTACAGGGTGAATCCGGACGACGAACTGCTCCACATGGACGAGGTCCGCAAGGTGGCGCTTGAGACCAGGCCGAAGGTCATAGTCTGCGGATACTCCAACTACCCGAGAACCATAGATTTCAAGGCTTTCCGAGAGATAGCTGACGAGGTCGGCGCATATCTCCTCGCTGATATAGCGCACATCGCTGGGCTGGTTGCCGCTGGCGAGCATCCCTCGCCAATACCACACGCGCACTTTGTCTCAACCACAACCCACAAGACCCTCAGGGGCCCCAGGGGAGGAGCGGTAATGGCGCAGAAGGATGTGGCTGAACTGCTTGACAAGTCGGTGTTCCCCGGAATGCAAGGCGGTCCGCTCATGCATGTTATCGCGGCCAAAGCGGTGGCTTTCAAGGAGGCCATGTCCCCTGAGTTCAAGGAATACCAGGCCCAGATAGTCAAGAACGCGAGGGCGCTCGCTGAGACACTCAAGGCCGAGGGCCTGAGGCTCGTCTCCGGCGGAACGGACAACCACCTGATGTCCATAGACCTTAGGCCTCAGGGCCTCACCGGCAAGGAAGTTGAAGAATTCCTCGGTAAGGCTGAGATAACTGTGAACAAGAACACCATACCCTATGACCCGCAGAAGCCCTGGATAACATCCGGCATACGCGTAGGCGTGCCGGCTGTCACCACCAGGGGCATGAAGGAGCCGGAGATGAGGATCATCGGGAAGCTCCTCGCGAGGGCCATAATCTCAAAGGGCGATCCCGTTGTGCTTGAGGAGGTAAAGAAGGAGGTCAGGGAGCTGACCGAGGCCTTCCCGCTCTACGAGGCTCTCAGGAAGAAGATGCTGGCAATAGCCGGATAAAAACGGGTTTCTGCCGTGCCTGAGTTTCTGCTTGAGATAGGAACCGAGGAACTGCCCTCGGGGTTCATATTGCCGGGGGTCGCGCAGCTCAGGGGGAAACTTGAGGCCCTTCTCAGGGAAAACCGCGTTGGTTTCGGGGATGTTAAGGAGTTCGGGACACCGAGGAGGCTCGCTGTCTTTTTCTCAGGGATTGAGGAGAAGGGAGAGGCAACCGAGGAGGAACTGCTCGGCCCGCCCGTCAAGGTCGCTTTTGACGAGAGCGGGAACCCCACGAGGGCCGCGATTGGTTTCGCGGAAAAGCTGGGGGTTGACCCGGCTTGTCTGAAAAGGGTCAGGACAGAAAGGGGCGAATATGTCGCCGCTCTGGTCAGGAAGGAGGGGGTTGAAACCAGGGCGCTCCTACGGGAAAACCTTCCCGGCATAATAAAGGGCCTTGAATTCCCGAAGACGATGTCCTGGGGCAAATCAATCAGGTTTCCCAGGCCTGTGAGGTGGATCCTCGCGCTTTGGGGCGACCAAACGCTTGAATTTGAGCTTGACGGCATCCGTTCCGGCAACAAGACGAGAGGCCACAGGCTACTCTCGCCCGGAGAGATCGCGATAGAGAGGCCCTGCGATTACGAGGACACCCTGAGGAGGGCAAGCGTCATTCCCTCTTGGCAGGAGAGGAAGGCCCTGCTCTGGAAGAGGATAACCGAGAGGGCCGGAGAGCTGGGCATCCCGGCCGAGGACCCCGAGCTCCTTGAGGAGGTGACGGGGCTGTTGGAACTGCCGGAGGCTGTTCTCGGCCGTTTCCCGGAGAGATACCTTGAGCTCCCTGACCCCGTTGTGAGGCAGGCGATGAAGGCGCACCAGCGCTATTTCTCCGTAACGGATAGAGAAGGCAGGCTCGTCAACGCTTTCGTCGCCGGGATAAACAACCGGGCCGAGAGGTCGGGAGTCATAGTTCCCGGACTTGAGGCAGTCCTCGTTGCGCGGCTTGAGGACGCGGCCTTCTATTTCCGCGAGGACACCAAAAGGCCCCTCGCCTCCTACAGGGATGAGCTCAAGAGAATGAGGTGGGGGCCGTGGACCGTTGCTGAGAGAGCCGAGAGGGTGAAGGCTTTGGCCATGAAGATAGCCCCGGCAGTGGGGGCTGAGCCGGGCGTTGTGGGCCGCGCCGCTGAGCTTTACTTGTGCGATCTCGCCACATCCATGATAAGGGATGGCAAGGAGTTCACGGCGCTTGAGGGCACAGTTGGTTATTATTACGCGCTGAGATCCGGGGAGCCGGATGAGGTTGCTCTCGCGATCAGGGACTCCAGATTGCCGAGGTTCTCCGGGGATGCCCTTCCGGAATCGCCCGCCGGAATCGCCCTTGCCCTGGCCGACAAGCTGGACACCCTCATGGGCGCGCTCTCCACCGGCTACGAGCCTAGCCCAACAAAGGATCCCCTGGGCATCAGGAGGACGGTCTACGCGATCATTGAGCTCGCGCTGAAAATCGGGCTTCGCATTAGTGCCACTCGGCTTTTGGGCTGGGCGGCCGAGCCGTTCGGGGGCAAGGGAACCGAAAAGGCCCGCGCCCTGCTTTTCTCGCGGCTTGAGAACTACCTTGAGGAGAAGGAAGGGATACGCTACGACATGGTTGATTCCGCGATAGGCTCCGGATCCGATGATATCTACGATATAGCCCAGAGAGCGAGGGCCCTATGGCGCGCGTATACGGGGGACGAGGAAACATTCAGGGCCATAGCGATCGGCCAGAAGAGGGTCAACAAGATACTTGAGGGGATGAGCGATCTCCCGGAGCCAGAGCCGGGCCTCTTTGAGAAACAGGAGGAACACGAGCTTTTTCGCGGCGCGGAGGAGGTAGCCGGGCCCCTCTCAGAAGCCCTTGAAGAAGGGGATTACCCGCGGGCAATCTCCCAGCTGGTAAGGCTCAAGCCAAAGATAGACGCGTTCTTTGACAATGTCTTCGTGATGACCGATGACGAAAGGGTTCGGAAGAACCGACTCGCTTTGCTGGCAAAGGTAAGGAAGCTCTTCCTTTCCTATGGCGACCTCTCAAAGATAGTGGTGGAAGGCGGTTGACTCGCCGGAAAAATCTGGCGGCCCTTGTTGTTTTCGGCCTGTTGTTCTCGTGGTGGATTGATCCGGGGTCTGGCCGCGCTCGCAGGCGATCCGGAGATCGCTCACATCCCTGACACGGCGAACAGGAGGGCAAGGCGGTTCAGCCTGGCCATTGCCGACGTTCTGGTTACCCTCGTTGCGACCTATCCTCAATCGGATTTTCTACGGAACTCCATGGTACCGGGTTTCGGCCAAGAGATTTCCGGCAGGGAACACCCTCAACATCCTCGTCCGTGGCGCGAGTTCCCTTCTGGCGAACGCGGAATTTCGTTCTGAAAGGCGAGTACAGTTGCCCGTAGCCAAGGGCCTAAGCTATAATTTAGCCGGGTATGGATGAGCGTCGCGTCCTTACAACCTGTATCTGGTGCGGGACCGGCTGTTCTTTTTACCTCAGGGTTCGCGACGGCAGGATGATCGGGATCGTGCCGAGCCTTTCCCACAGGATATCAAGGGGCATGCTTTGCGCCAAGGGCTGGAAGAGCTACGAGTTCGCTGGCCATCATGAGAGGCTAAAAAAGCCTTTGATCAGGGAGGGCAACGATTTCAGGGAGGCCTCCTGGGATGAGGCGCTTGACCTGGTTTCGGGAAGGCTCCTGGAGATAAAGAGGAGATACGGGCCCGAGTCCATTCAGGTTCTCGGGTCCGCCAAGTGCCCGAACGAGGATAACTATATACTCCAGCGCTGGGCAAGGGCCTGCATAGGAACCGATAACATTGACCACTGCGCGAGGCTCTGCCACGCCTCAACCGTTGCCGGTCTCGCCAGGGCTTTTGGTTCAGGGGCCATGACCCAATCCATATCGGAGATAGAGAACGCTGATCTGATATTCATAACAGGCTCAAACACCGCCGAGCAACACCCTGTTATAGCCGCGCACATGATGAGGGCCATAAACCGTGGAGCAAGGCTACTGGTCATTGACCCCAGAAAGACCCCGATGGCGCGGATCGCGGACATCTATCTCTCGCAGAGGCCCGGAACCGATATAGCCTGGATAAACGCCTTCATAAATGTAATAGTCAACGAGGGCCTACACGATAAGCGCTTCATAGAGGAGCACACAGAGGGGTTCTCCGAGATGTGGGAGAAGGCAAAGAACTACACGCCAGAGGTTGCCGAAAGGATAACCGGTATCCCGGCTGATCGGCTGGCATCCGCGGCCAGGCTCTACGCGAGATCCGAGCGTCCCATGATATTCTACTCAATGGGCATAACCCAGCACATAACGGGCACCGAAAATGTCATGTCCCTCGCAAACCTGGTCATGGTAGCCGGCAAGATAGGAAGGCCGTCAACGGGGCTTTGTCCGCTGAGAGGCCAGAACAATGTCCAGGGCTCGTGCGATGCAGGGGTCCTGCCGGGGACATTGCCGGGCTACCAGCCGAACTCTGACGAGGAGATCCTGAGGAAATTTGAGGCTCTTTGGGGAACCAGGCCCCCCTCCTGGAAGGGGATCACCAGCACCCAGGGCCCTGACGCCATACTTGAAGGGAAGATAAAAGCCCTGTATTCAATGGGGGAGAACATATTCTCGTCCCACCCGGACATGAACCACATGGGCGAGGCCTTGAGGAGGCTTGAGCTTCTCGTTGTTCAAGACATATTTCTGACCGAGACCGCGCGGTTCGCGCATGTGGTTTTCCCTGCCACTGCCTGGCCAGAAAAGGAAGGAACCTTCACCTGCACCGACCGCGCGGTCCAGCTCATCAGGAAGGCGGTTGACCCACCGGGAGAGGCCATGGACGACTGGAGGATAATCCAGGAGCTATCAAACAGGATGGGCTATGAGATGGATTTTGAGGGCCCGGAAGAGATATTCTCCGAGATGACCAAGGCCATGCCCATATACGCTGGCATGTCATACGAGCGCCTTGAGGAGGGCGGACTGCAATGGCCTTGCCCCTCGCCGGATCACCCAGGAACCCCCTACCTCCACAAGGACGGGGTTTTCAGAAGGCCGGGAGGCAAGGGCAAGTTTCACCCTACCGAGCATGTGGAACCCCCTGAGCTCCCGGACGAGGAATACCCGTTTTATCTCTCAACGGGCAGGGTCAGCTTTCACTGGCACACCAGATCAATGACGGGGAGGATCGGGCTCTTGGAAAGGGAGTATCCGGTCTCGCTCGTGGACATAAACCCAGAAGACGGCAAAAGGCTCGGAATAAGGTCAGGGGAAAGGGTTCGTATAACATCCAGGCGGGGTTCGGTTGAGTGCGTTGCCCGTCTCACGGATGAGGTTCCGCCCGGCCTCATTTTCGCCACCTTCCATTACGCCGAAGCATCCGCCAACCTGCTCACCATGAACGCTCTTGATCCGACCGCTCTCATCCCAGCGCTCAAGGTCTCGGCTGTCCGCGTGGAGAAGGTCTCATGAGGGGAGCAAAAAAACTCAGCTGGCAGGATATAGTATCCGCGCTAAAGGCGCTTGAGAACGAGGGATACGAGGTTCTTAGCCCGAAGAAAAACCGGTGGGGCGATTGGCTTCCGGAGCGCTGGATTCCGGACGAGGCCCCGGAAGGGTTCCTGAACTACTATTTCCCCTTCCTCAAGGAGGCGGTTTTCCCCACAGAGGAGCCTTTGTTCTTCCTCCACGGGGACAGATTTTTGCCCTATGACCCGGACAGCAGAAAAAGGGCGTTTTTCTGCGCCAGGCCCTGCGATGCTACCGCGCTTGCCTACACGGATCACTTTTTCATGGGGAGGTTTTTCCCGGATTCAAGATACAGGGCGAGGCGAAGAAACCTGTTCGTGATAGTCATGGCCTGCCAAGTTCCGTGCCCCAAATCGTTCTGCACTGCGGCAAAAGCGGGCCCGTGGGCGAGGAAGGGCTTTGACATACAGATTTACCCCTGCCGAGAGGGATGGCTCGCGGAGGCCCTCACATCGCGGGGTGCGGAGCTAATTTCGCCTTACGCTGACGCCGATCGTGATGATATCTCTCGCGCCAGGCGCGAGCTTGAGCGAGGATTTCCCGAGGAGGTTCATATCTCCCGGCACCAGGTCAAGGATGCCGAGCTCAACGAGTGGCTCGGCCTCAGGTGTTTCAGGTGCGGAGCTTGCGTTTGGCTCTGTCCGACATGCACCTGCTACAATCAATCCCAGTTCGGCAAGGACGGGGTTAAGAGGGAACAGGACCCGTGTCTCTTTGAGGGATACCACAGGCTCGCGGGGGGCGCGTCTCTGAGACCAACCCAGGCAGAGAGGATGGATTTCCGTTATGAGTGTAAGTTTGGGGTTGGCGCCTGCGTTGGATGCGGAAGGTGCTCTGTTGGTTGTATCGGATACGCCGCAATGGAGGCTTACTTTGAGCGCAAGGGATCACGAACTACCTGAGCCCTCAAGGATCATCCGAATCAGGGATGATGCTCCTGGGATCAGGAGTTTTGTCCTCACCTTCTCCGGCTGGGATGAGGTAAAACCCGGCCAGATGGTCAAGCTCCATGTTCCCGAGCACTGGGAGATCCCGATATCCGTATCCGGGGTTGACGAAGGGACGATAACCCTTACAATAGCCAGGGTTGGAGTCGCGACCACAGCGCTGTTCAAGGTGCCAGAGGGAGGGATCCTCGGCCTCAGGGGGCCGTTTGGAAGGCCCTGGCCCGTGCAAACGCTTTGGGGGAGCAGGGTCCTCGTTGTTGCCGGTGGGGTGGGCTTGGCCCCAACTCGCCTGCTGGTCCACGAGCTCTCTGGCCCGGATTTGACGCTGTTATACGGCGCGAGAAACCCATCCCTGCTCCTGTTCCGGGACGAATACGAGGCCCTGAGAGATCAGGGGGTTGACCTGAGGTTAACCGTTGACTCCGGAGACGAGTCCTGGAAAGGAAATGTCGGGGTCGTGACCACCTTGCTTAACGAGGACACGGTCAGCTCCCACGATTACGCTGTGGTGGCTGGCCCCCCGATAATGATGTATTTCACAGCGAAAACCCTCGTGGAGATGGGACTACCCGCGGATAGGATCTTCGTCACCCTTGAAAACCACATGAAGTGCGGGATAGGTCTCTGCGGCCACTGCAGGATAGGGGATAAGTATATATGCGCTGATGGCCCTGTGTTCAGCCTTGCAGAGGTCCTCGCGCTTCAGGAGCGTTCGGCCGGCGAGGTCTGGTAAATCACCCCATCCCTTATCCTCACTATCCTCTCTGCCCTTTTGGCTATTTCCGGATCGTGGGTCACGACGATCACGGTCTTCCCGGCCCTGTGAAGCTCCTTGAAGAGGCCCATTATCTCGGCCCCTGTCCTGGTGTCCAGGTTGCCTGTCGGCTCGTCCGCAAGGAGTATCTCCGGGTCATTGGCCAGCGCCCTCCCAATAGCGACCCGCTGACGCTCGCCCCCGGAGAGCTCCGAGGGTTTGTGTTTTATCCTGTCGCCTAGGCCAACTCTCGCGAGAATCTCCTCAGCCCTCTTTCTCCTCTCCGCAAGGGGCACGCCCGCATACACCATTGGCAGGGCAACATTGTCCAGCGCGCTCATACGAGGCAAAAGGTAGAAATTCTGGAAAACGAAGCCTATCTTCGTTCTCCTGATACGGGCCATCTCAGCATCGTCAAGGCTGTGGACCTCCTGACCGTCAAGGATGTATGTTCCGGCCGTGGGGGTCTCAAGACAGCCGAGGATGTGCATGAGGGTGCTCTTGCCAGAACCCGAAGGCCCCATTATGGAGATATATTCCCCGCGCTCAACGGCAAGGTTAATCCCCCGAAGGACATGCAGTTCAACCTTTCCCAACATGAATACCTTGTGGATGTCCCTGGCGTCTATCAAGGGCATGTAAATAATTATAAGCCAGCGCGCCCTTCGGGTTCAAATCGCACGCCAACCAGGCCTCGTGTTATAATATTAGGCCTTGAAGAATCCTGTTCACCGCGGTCGGCTCGCGAACGAGATAGCTCGGGTTCTCTCCGAGACCTTGCTTTACGAGGCAAGGGACGAGGCCCTCTCTTGCGTGACCATCCTGAGGGTTGAGCTCTCGGGCAACGGCCAGGAGGCGTTGGTCTATTACTCCGCAAACCAGGAATGGGAAAAAGCCTCCGCGGCCCTTGAGAGGGCGAGGGGATTTCTGAGGTCAAGGGTGGCTCAGGAAATGAGGCTGAGGTGGGTGCCGAGGCTCACCTTCGTGCCGGAGGAGCCGTGGTAGGTTTCCGGAACGATCATCCCGGCGGGTCGCGGGGGGAAGCATCGCTTGAAAGGGCAGCTGTCTTATGGAAGGATTTCTGAACCTGAATAAACCCAAGGGGCCTTCATCGTTTCAAGTGGTTGATGCGGTCAGGAAAATCCTGGGCGTGAAAAAAGCCGGCCACGCTGGCACCCTCGATCCGCACGCCACAGGCGTCTTGGTGGTCGGCCTGGGCAAGGCCACCAAGCTGATCCCCTTTGTTTCGGACCTTGAGAAGGAATACATTGCAACAATAAGGCTGGGGCTCTCAACGGATACCCTTGACGGGGAGGGGGAGGTCATGGCGAGAAAGGAGGTGCCACCCCTCACCAGAGAGGAAATAGCCGAGACCCTCTCGGAGTTCATCGGAGAAATAGAGCAGGTTCCCCCGCCGTTCTCGGCTGTAAGGGTGGAGGGCGAGAGGCTGTATGAACTCGCAAGGGATGGCATAAGGGTTCACACCAAGCCCAAGAAGGTTTTCATCCACGAAATAGAGCTCCTGGAAGCCCACGAGGACAGGCTCGTCATAAGGTCAGTGGTCTCAAAGGGCACATACATAAGGGCATTGGCGCGCGATCTCGCGGTGAGGCTCGGAACACTCGGAATAGTTGAGAACCTCGTCAGAACAAGGGTCGGGCACTTCACGATAGAGAACGCCCTTTCTCCGGATGACCCGGCCCTCTCCAGGTCGGTCCTTCCGCCGGACCACGGCCTCGCGCATTTTCCTCCCGTTCACCTGACCCCCTCTGGAGCATCCGCCTTCAAGAGGGGAAACAGGGTCTCAACCGCTGGCATAAAGGAGCGCCCACCAAAGGTGAAGGCGTTTGAGAATGTGAGGGTCTATGGGCCGGAGGGGGATTTCATCGGAGTGGGGTCGTGGAGGCCGGCCGGGCTTCAGCCGAGGAGGGTGTACCGGTGATCGGTGACCAGCGAAAAACGATTGCCCCAGCTCATTTTTCCGGCTTTCCAATCGGATTGCCTTGGCTGAGCGCGACAGATCATCTATTTACCAGCTCTCGTAAACCATGGAAATCCTGAGATACCCCGGCCAGGACCTGCTGATGCCCTCGTGCATTACCCTGGGCAATTTTGACGGCGTCCACCTCGGCCACAGGGTTCTCATAGACGAGTGCGTCCAGTTTGCCAGGAGGCACGGGCTTGTTTCCGCGGTGATTACATTTGAGAGACACACCGGCCGCGAAAAGCTCCTCACGACCCCTGAGGAAAAACAGGGCCTGATAGCCGCGCTCGGGCCGGACAGGCTGATCATCCTGGATTACGACGAGGTTAAGGACTGGATACCCCGGAGGTTTTTGGATTTCCTGAGGGACGAGGTGGGCGCGAGGCACCTGGTTTCCGGGCCGGATCACCGGTTCGGCAGGTATGGCGCTGGCTCTCCGGCAATGCTTCTGGAGGATGTTGATAGGTGGGAGATGGGCCTCACTGTCCTGCCGCCCCTGAGGTTCCGAGGAGTCTTTGTGAAAAGCGGATTCGTGCGCGGCCTCATAAGGTCAGGCGCTGTGGAGGAAGCCGCTTATTATCTAGGATACCATTATCCGGTTCAGGGGAAGGTTGTTGAGGGGAGGGGCATAGGTTCGGACATTGGTTTCCCGACAGCAAACCTGATCCCGCCGAAGGACAAGCTCCTCCCCGGGGACGGGGTTTACGCGGTCAGCGCGAACGAGATGCCTGCTGTCTGCCACATTGGCCCTCGTTTCCCTGACGGGGATTTCGGCTTTGAGGTTCACATACTGGACTTTGCCGGGGACATAACGGGCCAGACGCTCAGGGTGGTTTTCCACAAGCGTCTGAGGGACACGATGCAATTTAAGAACAGTGAGGACCTAAGGGAACATATTGCCGCGGATGTAGCGAGGGCAAGGGAATACTTCGGGAAGGAGTGATCAGGGCTTCGGACTGAGCGGGGCCTTGACTGACCAACTCAAATCGGTTATAATATATTTATGAGGGAGCGTGAATGAAATGAAAAAGATGTTCTGGGGCTTTAAGATTATCCTGGTAGCAATGCTGGGCTTGGGGATTTCACGCGCCCAAAACCCAACATGGGTAAGAGCCATAGGCGGAGGGGATAGGGATGAGGGCAAAGCAATCGTCCAGACCCCGGCCGGCTATCTCGTGGCAGGCCTGACCCGTTCCGGAGGTGCTGGCCAGGATGATGCCTTAATAATCGGTCTTGACACGCTGGGAATGCCAGTGTGGTCAAGGGCCTACGGCGGAAACGCTGGTGACAACGCGCAGGATATAATAAGGACCGCTGACGGCAACTACATATTTGCGGGCGCAACCAGAAGTATGGGCGTTGGCCAGCTTGACGCGTTCGTCTGCAAGATTGACATCAATGGCACAATCATATGGGCCTCTGCGGTTGGAACCGCCACCATGAGCGAGGCCGCTAACGCGGTGTATGAGTGCTCAGACGGTTCGGTGATCATCGCTGGAACTCAGGTCGTTTCTGCCAGGAACGAGATAATGGTAGCAAAACTGAACTCCAACGGAGGCCTCCTGTGGATGAGGGTTTTGCAGGGCACAGGGAATGACGAAGCCCACGATATAGTTCAGGCTTCAGACGGCAATTACATCGTGACAGGCTTCACCAACACCTGGGGGGCGGGCCTTGATGACGCTTTTATACTCAAATTTGACCCCGACGGAAACCTCCTCTGGATGAAGGTTTTCGGAGGACCATCTATGGAAAGGGCCACCTCTGTGGCCAACCTTGCTGACGGCGGAATAATAGTCGGGGGCATGGTTGAGACCTGGGGCAATGGCTCAAGGGACTTCATGATAGCCAAGTTTGATGTGCACGGAAACTATCAGTGGTCAAACGCCATAGGGGGACAAAACTATGACGAGGGAATAGCGATTGACCAGACATCTGATGGCGGCTATTGCCTCGTCGGCAACAGGCAGGACCCCGGCAACGCCTGGAGTGTGGTGAGCGTCAAGCTGGATGCGACCGGCAACTTTCTGTGGGGAAACTATGTTGGAGGCCCAAACTTTGAGAACGGCGAGGGCATCACAGCTACCTCCGATGGAGGTTATGCCTGGGCTGGATACACAAACTCCTGGGGTTTTGGAGGTTATGAAGTCCTCGCGGCGAAGTTCACCATTGAGGGGGATAACTGCTGGGGTTCCCCGTGGAACCCCAATGTTGTCAGCTTCACTCCCACGATTGAGGATATAACTCCCACCACATCAACTACCGGTGATTGGCAGAACATAGATCCCATCGTTAGTATCATAAACCTCCCGCAATACGAGATATGCGCGCTCTACGAGGATGTGGGCGAAGAAAACGCACACGCTGGCCGCGGCCTTGGGTTCACGGGCAGGCAATTGGTCTTTTGGTTACCGGAGACAGGTTTTGTCACCCTTTCAGTATACGACCCGGCCGGGCGCATTATCAGTAGGCCAATAGACGGGTTGTTGCTCGGCCCGGGGAGGCACTCCTCAGCCATACCTGACCTCCCTCCCGGAGTCTATTTCGCGCGATTGGAATCAGGGGAAAGGGTTTTAACCTGCGGGTTCGTCATCAGGTAGCTTTTTGGCGCAGGTGCACCTGCTCAGCTAAGATTTGCCGTGTGTCAGCTCGTGTTTCCTGACGAGGTCATCCCAGTTTCGTTTTATCAGGCTCTTCACATGCTCAAGCCTCTCCGGCTCCGCGAAAAGCGGCCTGAACCTGCCCTGCAGTTTGAAGTATTCCTCAGGCGGAACCTCCTCCTCCGGCCAGTAATTTATCGTGTATCTCTCGCCGTCCTCCACCTCGTATAGCGGGAAGACCTTCGTTTGCACCGCGAGGCGCATGGCCTTTATGGAGAGCTCGGAAGGCATCTTCCAGCCCGGAGGGCACGCTGAGAATATGTGGAGGAACCTCGTTCCCTTGATATCCCTGGCCTTGGCGAACTTGCGGAGCATGTCCTCCGGGAAAGCGGGGGTCGCTGTTGCGGCATATGGGATCCTGTGCGCGGCCATTATCGCGGTCATGTTCTTCTTCGGCCTGTCCTTTGGCCTTTCCTCAGGGGTCGTGGTGGTCCACGCGCCAAAAGGCGTTGAAGAAGAACGCTGTATGCCGGTGTTCATGTAGGCCTCGTTGTCATACATCGTGTAGATTATGTCATCGTTGCGCTCCGCAACCCCTGAGAGGGCCTGGATCCCTATGTCCGCTGTTCCGCCGTCTCCGGCCCAGGCCATTACCCTGGTTTCCTTGCCCTTGAGTTCCTTCGCGACGCGGATCGCTGATGCCATTATTGCCGCTGTCTCAAACGCGGTGTGAAAGACCGGAACCTTGAGCAGATGGGTTGGCCACGCGCCGTCTATGATTGACCAGCAACACGCCGGGATCACTACGACCGTATCCGGGCCGAGCGCCTTCAGGGCTATCCTCATGGAGAGCGACGCGCCGCAACCCTGACAAGCCAGGTTCCCCGGGTGAAGGTGTTCCTCTGTTGGTATCTTCCACTTCATCTCTCTGCCTCCTTGGGCTGAGGTTCAAGGGGCCTTATCCGGTATCTCTCGTGGCCAGGGCCTATGGGCAGTCCCTTGACGCCGACATAAAGGATGTCCTCTGGCTGTTCGCGTCTCATCATATCCTCGTATAACGATACCACATCCTCAACCCGGACATCCCTTCCGCCTATTCCTATGATGTATCCGTAGATTTCGGGCCTGTCCTTTTCGTGGTAGAGCGCGGAGCGTATCTCCTCGGAGAACACCCCGGAGTGGCCGGGGCTCATGTTCCTGTCCAGAACAGCGACCTTCTTCCGTCCGGAAAGCGCCTCGCGCACCTCCTTGAACGGGAAGGGCCTGAAAGCAACCATCTTCAGGAGGCCAACCTTCTCTCCCCTCTCCCGCAGGGTTTTCACCGCCAGGCGAGCGTTTGAGGTCATTGACCCCATTGATACTATTACACAGTCAGCGTCATCCATCATGAAGGACTCGGTTACCGCGTATGGCTTTGGCCCTATGACCTCGCCGAACTCCTGGCCCGTCTCCCTCAGGAGAGCGAGGGCGCGCTCCATGTTCTTGTATATCTTGTAGCGTATCTCGTAATAGTGCTCCCTCGCCACTAGTCCTCCCCAGGCGCGGGGGTCAGCCGGATCAAGGGAGTAAAGGGGCTCGTATGGGGGGAGATACGCGTCAACCCTGTCCTGGTCGTGGACGAGCAGGGGCTCAAAGGTGTGGGAGAGTATGAAAGCGTCCAACGCGACCATTCCGGGCAAATAGACCTGCTCACACACCTTGTAGAGCCATATCACAAAATCCTGGGATTCCTGCACGCTCTCCGCGAACAGCATGAGCCATCCTGTATCGCGTTGAGAAAGGAAGTCCGTGTGCTCTGACCATATTGACCAGCCAGGCCCCATTGCCCTGGTCACATTTGAGAGGACGACAGGCGTCCTCGCGCCCGCGGCCCAGTGGAGCATCTCGTGCATGAGCGCGAGTCCCTGCGCGCTCGTCGCGGTGTATGCCCTCGCGCCAGCGGCCGACGCGCCTATGCAAGCGGCCATCGCGGAGTGCTCTGACTCAACATTTATAAACCGGGCCTTCATCCTTCCGGAGGCCACGAGCTCGGAGAGGAGCTCAACTATGGTGGTCTGAGGTGTTATTGGGTAGGCTGATATAACCTCAACCCTTGATAACATAGCGCCGTAGCTCGCGGCGTGGTTTCCGGTCAAAAGCCTGCGTTCGGGCATCTCAGAACTCCTTCTCCTTTATGAAGGATATGACATTGCCGGGGCATTCCACCGAGCATATGCCGCAACCCTTGCAATAATCGTAGTCAAAAACGGGCCCAGGCCCCCACTTTATAGCGCAGTCAGGGCAGAACACAAAGCAGGTCCCGCACTGGTTGCAGAACCCGCAGGAAAAGCACCTGCCTATTTCGGAGGCCGCCTCGGTTTCCGTGATGGTCGCGGATTCCTCGGAAAAACCGGCCCGTATCCTTTCTTCGGCTGGAAGGGTCTTGCTCTCCGCGCGTGTGGTTTTCGGGAAATAGGCCGGGTTCGTGTTCTCCGGCTGGACTACCCGGTCCGGGCAATCCTTTGCCCATTCGGGCAAGGGGAATTCCCCGCCTATGGTCCGGTTTATGGCAAAGGCCGCCCTGCGCCCCCAGGCTATTGCCTCAACAACAGTGGCCGGACCGGTTGCAAGGTCCCCGCCCACAAAAACCTTGGGATCCGGCGTGGAACCGCATTTCTCAACAATCAGCCAGCCGTCCTCGCCCTTCATGAAGTCAGGGAAAGGAGAGAGGTCCGCCAGCTCGCCCACGGCCTTGAAGATAGCGTCAAAATCCTCCGTATAGGTCTCGCCGGTTGGCTCCGGCCTCGCCCTGCCGGAGGAGTCGGGTTTTCCGAGCCTCATTTTTTCTATGACAACCTCAAGGCGCTCGCCCTTTTTTCTCACCGATCTGGGAAGGGTGAGGGTTCGGAACTCAACGCCCTCCTCCTTTGCCTTCTCGTATTCCTCCGGGATGGCTGGCATCTCCGCCTCTGTCCTTCTGTAGAGTATCGTAACCTCCGCGCCGAGCCTCCTGAGGACCCTCGCCACATCCATCGCGGTATTCCCGCCGCCCACCACGGCGCAGTTTTTGCCGGGTTTCGGCCTCTCTCCCTTCAGAACCCTGACCAGGAAAGCCAGACCCTCCTGGACCAGCTCCTCGCCCTCGGTGCCCATCTCGCGCTCAAGCCACGCGCCGGTCGCCACATATACCGCGTCAAACTCCCTCTTGAGGCCTTCCAGGGAAAGGTCTTTGCCGAGCTCCGCACCCGTCCTGAACTCAATGCCCAGCTCCGCTAGCTTCCGTATCTCCTCATCAACGATCGCGTTCGGCAAACGGTATTCCGGTATTCCGTATCTCAGAAGCCCACCGGGCTCGCTCTCCCTCTCAAAGACAACGACCTTGTGGCCCGATCTCCTGAGGTAATATGCCGCGGAGAGGCCGGATGGCCCTGACCCGACGATCGCCACGCTCTTGCCGGTTTCCTTCTGGGGTTTGGGATGAGGCAGGCCAGCCGTGGCGTCTCCCATGTAGCGCTCTATTGACCTTATGGATACAGCGCTGTCGTACGCCTTGCGATTACACTCTCTCTCGCAAAAGTGGGGGCAGACCCTTCCGGTTATTCGGGGGAATGGGTTTCTGAGAGCGAATATCTCCCTCGCCTCCTCGTATCTGCCCTCGGCGAGAGCGTGGAAATACCTGGGAATGAGAACGCCAGCGGGGCATTCTTGGGAACATGGCGAGGACTTTTCCTCAAGAAGCGGCTTCATGTTCCGCCATTCGCCCGTCTTCACGATTCCCAGGGTTGACACGATGGAAACCGGCATCTCCGGATAGCGGTCCACATGGGATAGATCAGGCATCATGTTCTCCTCCAGCTTTGACATTCTCGTAGGCCTCGCGGGCCGCGGCTTTGTTCTCTTCGGTCTTGGTGGGTGCTTCTTGTTCTATTGCCTTCATCAGGGATTCCAGGTCAACGAGGCCCGTAACCCGAACGAACGCCCCGAGGACGGTCGTGTTGACGACCGGCTGGGTTCTTGTGCCTATGCCGTGCTTGACCGCTATATCCGACGCGTTGACGGTCGCCACCCTGTAATCAGCTGGAATGCCAAGCAAATCAGGCGGATCGGGCGTATTAACAACGACCCAGCCGCCTTTCTTTAAGCCCGCAAGCACATTTGTGGATGTGAGGAGGGTGGGGTCAAGGACAATCAGGTGATCCGGCTCAAGGATGTCCTGGCGCACAAAGAACTCATCCCCTGGGTCCGCGATCCTGGCAAACGACACAACCGGCGCGCCTCGGCGCTCAACGCCATACTGGGGATAAGCCTGGACATAGTGGCCTTCTATGAAAGCGGCCTCCGCCAGGACCTTTGAGGCAACAACTGCTCCTTGGCCCCCCCTTCCGTGGATCCTTATTTCAATCATGGGGAGCCCCCTTGGTTTTTAAGGGAATCAAGGCTATTAAAGGCTTTTCAAAAAGGCTTATAGCCATCCTGTTGCTGATATAGGATAAGGCCAACCCTCGCCTCCGGGCAACCACGCGGTAATAAGGATTTGGGAGTTAATTTTCCAGCGGCAGTCCCTATGGCCCTTGCGGTTGCCCCCTTTGCCCCTCTTGGAATTTCTTCTCCCACTGCTCCCAGAGCTCCTGGGTTCCGCCAGGAACATGAACCGGGCAGGTCTCGGTCGGTTCTGTGCCTGACTTGAATGCCTCAAGTCGCACGCTCGGACACTTTGAGGTTGGCAGGTATCCCGTTGTCGCGCACACGGAAACCCATGTTATTCCGGAGGGGACCTTGAACTCCTTGCTCGGATAGAGCTTGGTTGCCTCGCGCATGAAAGCAGACCAGATGGGAAGGGCGAAAACAGTTCCCGTCGCGCCAGGGACTATTGTCTTCGGCTCGTCAAACCCCACCCAGACCCCGCACACGAGGGATGGGGTGAAGCCTATGAACCAGGTGTCCTTATACCAGCTGGTGGTGCCTGTTTTGCCAGCGGCCGGCCTCTGGAATCCATATTGCGTCCTCGCTCGGACGCCCGTTCCCTCGTTCATCACGGATTCCATCATGCTTATCACAAGATAGCACGAGGCAGAATCCACTACCCTTTCGCCAACAGGCTCGTTTTTCTCAAGCAGGTTGCCCATGGCATCGTAGACCTCAAGGACAATGATTGGGTCATGCTTCGTGCCGTAATCCGCTATCGTGCAGTAAGCGTTGGTCATCTCCAACAGGGTGAGGCTGTGCGCGCCCAAGGCGGTTGAGTAATACGGCTCCATAGGGGTCTTTATGCCGCACTTTTTGGCTACCTCGGTGACCGTTGCCGGCCCTACCTCCATTGCCAGTCGGACGGTCGCCAGGTTCCTTGAGAGCGCGAGGGCCCTCCTCTCGGTTATCGGACCCATATATTCGTGGTCATAGTTTGAAGGCGTCCATATCCTGTTGGCGTCCTGGACCTCTATCGGAGAGTCGTAAACAATGTGGCCCGTTCCGTAGCCCGCCATCGCGGCCGCGAGATACACGAAGGGCTTGAAAGACGACCCCGTCTGCCTTAACGCCTGGGTTGCCCTGTTATACATGCTGTGGAAGTAGTTCCTGCCGCCCACCATCGCCAGGACCTCGCCGGTGTTGGGATCCATAGCAACCAGTGCGGCCTGAAGGTATTTCGGAGCGACCAGGTTCTTCGGGTCATACCTGTAATTGGCGAGCGTATGCTTGAATTTGTAGGTTTTGTCGTATTCTCTGGTGACCGAATCAACTGCCCTGTTGGCAATCTCCTGGAGCCTGATGTCCATAGGCACCACCACTGTCCCGCCTCCCCTGTAGAGGAAGTCCTCCCCGTATCTTTCGGTGATGTATTTCTTCACCTCATCCATGTAGTAAGGGGCTATCCCGCCGTAGGTGTAGTCCCTTTTCTCAGAAAAGGCCAGCTCCTCTGACACGGCCTTCTCGTATTCTTCGCGGGTTATTGCCCCTGACTTTAGCATTGCTTTGAGCACTAGTTTCTGCCTCGCTTTGGCCGCCTCCAGGTTCTTGAAGGGCGAGTAGTAATTCGGGTTCTTGGGTATAGCGGCGAGCATGGCGGCCTCTGCCACGCTGAGCTCAGTGACCTCCTTTCCGAAATAATACCTGGCCGCGGCGGCAACCCCATAGACCCCCGATCCGAACCAGATCTCGTTCAGATATCTCTCAAGGATCTCCTCCTTGGTCAAGCACTGCTCTATCTTAACCGCGAGCACCATCTCCGAGAACTTGCGGCCCACCGTCCTCTTGTGGGTCAGGAACATGTTCCTCGCGAGCTGCTGTGTTATGGTTGATGCGCCCTGAACTATCCTGAAGTGGACGATGTTCGTCAAAAGGGCCCTCATCATGCCGGGGATGTCAAGGCCCCAGTGCGACCAGAACCTCCTGTCCTCCAGTGAGACGAAGGCTGACTGAACATGGGGAGGCACCTTGTCCAGGGTGACATCCGTCCTTCGTTCCTCATAGAACTCGTAGATAATCGTTCCTTCTTTGTCAACGACTTTGGTGGCCTGAGGAGGTTTGTATGCCTGTATCTCGTCAAACGAGGGAAGACGGGCGTATGTGATGATAACCAAGGCCGTGAGGATCATAAATCCCGCGGAGAACAGGACGAAAGAGCTCAGGATTGCCCTGAGGAATAATCCTTTCTCAGAACCTCTGGGCCTTGCCATTACAGCCAAAGCATAAAGCCCGGCCGCGCCCGGTTTCAATCGTGAGCGTTCAGGTTGCTACCGCACAGCGACCCTTGCCCTTTCCCTCCCGGCGACAACGAAATAAACCCCTGGACTCAGCGGGCCTATCAGTGTCTTGCCCTTTATCTCTTTGCTGAGAA
>Ga0197142_1001378_pt1 | contig 22303 bp, 22 predicted proteins | sample GBS60_MetaG_FD_148614 | JGI IMG/M metagenome (GOLD analysis project Ga0197142, IMG submission 148614) | Sediment microbial communities from Great Boiling Springs, Gerlach, Nevada, United States - GBS 60_MetaG | ecosystem: Environmental > Aquatic > Thermal springs > Hot (42-90C) > Sediment... | reverse complement strand
CTCTGTCTGCATATTCGGGATAAAGCCTTTGAGCTTCTTTAAGGATTTGTTCTTTTAAAGGATGCTCTTCAAACCATTGGCTGAGTAAGGCTTCAGTTACCTCAATATGAAACTGCAAAGCATAAACTTTTTGTCCAAATTTAAAAGCCTGAGCTTCATAAAGAGCAGATTTTGCAAGATGGATTGCACCAAAGGGTAAATCAAAGGTATCTCCATGCCATTGAAAGACTTTAAATTTTCTCCATACATCAACAACAAATGGATGTTTTGCCAGTGACATCATGAGAGGGTCTCTTAACCCTTCAGAGGTTAATTCAATATCAAGCCAGCCAATCTCCTCACCATGTCCTTTATAAACTCTTGCACCAAGTGTGTAGGCAATTAATTGAGCACCAAGACATATGCCAAGAACCTTTAAATTCCTGTTTATCGCCTCTCTTATAAGCCTTGATACCACTTTAAGATGGGGATATATATCTATCCATTTCATATACACCCATTGGTCCAACCATTATTATTAAACCAGAGTATCCATCAAGTGTTTAAGGTAGTTCCCCATCCTGGGATTCAAAAATTTTATAAGGGATGAAATTTTCAATAAGATACTCTTCAATGCTCCCCGGACCTTCTTCTTTAACATTTTTTATTATTGCTATCATTTTAAAATCCTGCTAAATTCTTTTTTTAATTGAGATTCCGTATTTTTTTATTCTGTAGTTGAGCTGTCGTTCAGTTAACCCCAGAGCCTGTGCTGTTTTTCGTATATTAAAATTAAATTTTGGGAGAGTATCAACAATTCTTATCCTTTCAATTGTTTCAACCTCTGTGGGAAGCTTTAATTCACCAGATAGCTTGGGATTCATCTTTATAACTCCTCGAACAGTATCTGGAAGGTCATAGGGTTTAATAATTTTATCTTCAGACATAACAACAAGCCTTTCAATGGTATTTGAAAGCTCCCTTACATTTCCAGGCCATTCATAGGAAATAAGTATTTTTAATGTATCTTCATCAATTGATACATTTTTTTTTTAAATGCCACAGAAATTCCTTAAATAATAATCTATCAGCAAAGGTATATCTTCTTTTCTTTCTCTTAATGGTGGAACATATATCGGTATAACATTTAGTCTCCAGAAAAGGTCTTCTCTGAAATTGCCTTTTCTTATTTCATCTGAAAGTTCTTTATTTGTTGCTGAGATTATTCTTACATCAACTTTTACAGTTTTAGATGAACCAATAGGCTCCACTGTCCTTTCCTGTAAAACTCTTAAAAGCTTTGGTTGAAGGGTAACTGGCAATTCACCTACTTCGTCAAGAAATATTGTTCCTTCATTTGCCTGTTCAAATTTTCCAATTCTTTTTATTGCACCAGTAAAAGCTCCCTTTTCTGAGCCAAAAAGCTCTGCTTCAAGAAGATTTTCAGGAATTGCAGCACAGTTTATTGCCACAAAAGGACCCTTTGCTCTTTTACTTTGAAAATGAATTGTTTTAGCAATCAGTTCCTTTCCTGTTCCTGATTCTCCAAAAAGCAATACAGTAGCATTAGTCCCTACCACTTTCATAATAGTTTTAAGCACTGCCTGAAAGGAAGGTGACTGTCCAACAAGATTTGGAAAATTATATCTGTCTTTTAGCTGAATCTTTAAAAGAAGGTTTTCGTCTTCCATTACCTTGTAACTTTCCCATAATTTAAGAAACTGGCCAATCAAAGAATCAACAATTGAAAGAACTCTCAGGTCATCATCAACATCTCCCTGACTCACTCTATAGATTCTGTCAGCAGAGATAACTCCAAGCATTTCGTCTTCAATCTTAATCGGGACACAAAGAAAGGAAATGCCCCGTTTATCTGGTCTGCTCCCTGTTTTATTTAAAAATTGGGGTTCTTTTTCAATATCAGGGATAAACATGGGAAGTTCAGTTTCAATAAATTTACCAACTATGCCTTCTCCAATTTTATACTTACCTCTTTGAATTTCTTCTTCAGTAAGTCCGTAGGCAGTAAAAATTTTTATTTCATTGTTTTTTTTTGTCAAGAAGAAAAACACAACCTCTTGTCATATCAAGCTTTTTTGAAAGAATTTCCAATACAGAATAAAGATTTTTCTCAAGGTCAAAGGAAGAAGTTAAAACCTTGCTTACATCAAAAAGAGCTGTTAACTCTCAGTTGTCTCTTTTATTATTCATATTTTTTAAACGGCAAACAATTGCCGATGATTAATTATACCATTTAATTAAATTTAGGGTCAATTTGGATTAAAAACTTAAAATTGCCGATAGAAAAACACTGATTTTGTCATTCCGCAGGAGCGTGAGCAGATGAGGAATCTCTTCTTTTTCTCAAGATAGATTCTTTAATGAGAGATTCCTCGGGGCATTGAACCCCTCGGAATGACTGCATAAACAAAATATTGCTTTTATTCTCTATCGGCAATTTTAGGGATTTAGAAATAACTTGACAGAATTATCCGTATCTCTTTTATAGTAAAAGCATAAAAAATTTTATGGATGGACTATGAAAACAATAAAAGCTTCAGAAATTGAAAAATTTATTAAAAAACTTAGGCAAAGATCAGTATCTGATCCGAAGATTGAAGAAAGCGTTAAAAAAATTTTAAATGAAGTTGCTCTCAATGGAGATAAAGCATTAATAAAATATACAAAAATTTTTGATAAACATACTCTACCAATAAAAATTAAACCTGAAGAAATTCAAACATTTGCTAAAAAAACATCAAAAAAGGTTGTTAATACATTAAAATTTGCTGCAAAAAGAATAAAAAAATTTCATGAAAAACAGCTTGAAAAATCATGGAAGTATAAAGAAGGAGACATTGTTCTTGGACAGATTATAAGACCCCTTCACCGCATAGGAGCATATGTTCCGGGGGGTAAAGCTTCTTATCCATCAACAGTTCTTATGAATATTATTCCTGCTCAGGTAGCTGGAGTAAGGGAAATTGCTGTATGCGTTCCAACGCCTCAAGGAGAAATAAATCCTACAGTATGTGCTGCTTTAGAATTACTTAATATAAAAGAAGTTTATAGAATTGGCGGAGCTCAAGCAATTGGAGCCTTAGCTTATGGAACAGAAACAATTAAAAAAGTTGACAAAATTGTAGGACCTGGAAATATCTATGTTGCTACAGCTAAAAAACTTGTATTTGGAGAGGTTGACATAGATATGATAGCGGGACCTAGTGAAATAATGATTGTAGCAGATAGCTCTGCAAATCCCGCTTTCATAGCTTCCGATATGCTAAGTCAAGCAGAACATGATGAGATGGCAAGTAGTATTCTTGTTACAACATCTGAAAAACTTGCCTATGAAGTTAAAAAAGAAATTTCAAAGCAGCTTAAAACTTTACCAAAAGCTGAAATAGCAAAAAAATCTCTGAAAAACTTTGGAGCAATAGTTTTAGTGAAATCATTAGAGGAAGCAACAGAGGTTGTAAATAAGATTGCTCCAGAACATCTTGAGATTATGACAGAGAAACCTGAAGAATTACTACCTTTGATTGAAAATGCTGGAGCTATATTTTTAGGTCCATGGAGTACAGAACCAATAGGAGATTATGTGGCAGGACCTAATCATACTTTGCCCACCGGAGGCACAGCAAGATTTTTTTCTCCATTAGGAGTTTATGATTTTATAAAACGAAGTTCTTTAATCAAAATAGGTAAAAAAGGATTCGAAGAAATCTCACCCTATGTAGAAATGCTTGCAACCCTTGAAGGATTGCAAGCCCATGCAAATACAGTTAAAATTCGAAAAGCTACTTAACAGATGCTAAGAAGTCTTCAACTTTTAAAGAGGGAGCAATTTTTGAAACTTTATTAAGAATTCGTGTTTTCTCTTCCTCTGTTTTTGCTAATTTAAATTTTTCTCTTAATTTACTTAATTTTTCTCTACGAAGTCTTCTTTTTTTTAAATCTCTTTCCACAATCCTCCTTGACATAGTAACCTCCTTTTTAGAGATTTAGATAATTAAGCAATCGACTGATTAATATATAGCCACCACAGGGAATTGGACTTTTATTAATAATGAAATCACATCCATCTTCACGAAAATTGCATTTATTACAAATAAAAACTGGTTCATGTCTTATTAAAACCTCAGTATCCAAATGTAATAATTCAACTAAACTCTTTAATTCAGATGGTGTTATAGATTTTTGAAGGTAAAAATAGCTGCCACATAATTCAGTTTCTTTTCCCGGTTTATAATAATGGCAAAACTTTTTGCAGATTAATGAGGTAAAAGCCTTTTCCTTCATTTTGTTACCTCATTTAACCACTTCAAATAATCTTCTGAACCTTTTTTAATTTTTATTCCTATAATTTCTGGCACTGTATAAGAATGAAGTGATTTAACTCTTTCTTTAAGCCTATCAAAAAGCTCAGCCTTTGTCTTTACAATCATTAATACTTCTGAGTCATCTTCAATCTTATCCTGCCAAAAATAAATTGAACGAACATTTCTGATTATATTTATACATCCAGCAAGCTTTTCTTCAACAAGGGTTTTTGCTATATTTACAGCCTCTTCTTCCTTAGGTGCAGTTATTAAGACTATAATGTAATCCATAATTTAATTATATAAAATTTAATATTTTCGTGTTAAGTGGTTTGAATTTTTGATATAATTAAAAAAAACAGGAGGTGTACTATGCCTTACTATGTTATTTTAAGCACTTTAACAGATAATGGAAGAGAAACTTTAAAGGAAAAACCCGAGAGAATTCTTGAAGTAAACAAGGAAATTGAAAAAATGGGAGTAAAAGTAATTCAACAGTATGCAGTTTTAGGTTCCTATGATTTTGTTAATATTGTAGAAGCACCGGATAATATAACAGTAATGAAAATGTCTGTTGAATTAGGATCAAGAGGCACTGTTCAACTTATGACTTTGCCTGCAATACCAGTGGAAGAATTAATTAGAAATTTAAAAGGATGAAATTAAAGAAATTGGAGTACAAAAAATATAAGGATAATACACCCCCTTCGGGGCTTTGTCCCGAAGGGTCTCTCTTTGAAAATAGGAATGAAATCCTTTCAGTTCGTATATGCTTAAGATCAGTTTTTTAAAAAATCTTTTCAATAAGAAATTCTAAGGCTTCCTTTGTTGCATTCTTTTTATTGAAATATCTATCGCCTTCTAATCTCAATTCTTTAACGAAAACATTTTCTGGTGTTGCTACAGCAATATATATAAGACCTGCTGGTTTATTTTCCATGGTATCAGGACCAAGATTGCCTGTTGTTGCTATTGAATAGTCCGAACCTGTAAGAGACTTTACTGACAAAGCCATAGCCTCTGCCATTTGTTCAGATATTACTCCGTAATTGAAAACTTTTTCAGGAATTTTAAGAATCTTTTTTTTCATCGCTGTAGCATAAACAATAACTCCTCCAAGAAAAATTTTGCTTGAACCAGGAACATCTGTTATTGAAGAAGCAATAAGTCCACCAGTACATGATTCTGCTGTTGAAAGAGTCTTATTTTTTTCTGTAAGAATCTTAAAAATATTAGAAGTCATGACACTTATTGAATTCATCAATTAAATTATACCAAAAAAGCAAAATCAGTTATTCCTCGGAACAATAAAACCCTGAAAATCTTGGCTTTCTGAAACCATAAAGATTAAGTTCCTCATGGAGACAAAAGGAATTGGAGGATATCATGAAATATATACAGCCTTTTTAAAAGAGGAATTTAATAAATAAAAAAGGAGGGCATGAACCCTCCTGTTTTTAGAATCTTAAACAAAATATTTTATGAACCTTGACGTTTCTCACCTAATTCTATATAACTTCCACCAAAGTATGTGTAAATTAAATCTCCGGCATCAATAAGTTCTCTTATTGCTGCTTTGGTATCAGCATCAGGAATACCCTGCTGTCTGAAGTGTTTAATTACATCTGCTTGTTTATATTTCTTCTTGCCCGCTGACTGTTCTATGAGCTGATATATTGCTTTTTTGAGTTCCTCTTTATCCATTTAAAATCACACTCCTTTCATAAAAATTGAAAGAGGGAGGGCATAAGCCCTCCTTCCTGATTTATTTAGCCCATTTAATTTGTGTTGTAGTTCTGAAAGTCTTAAATGCGTATGTCCAGTCATCAATGTGCTGGAATGTAAATGGTAATCCTGTTACTGCAAAGAACTTCTCCCAGCCAATTCTTTCAATCCACTCACCAACTCTTTCGTGCTTCTTTGCACCTGCAATATAGGCATCGAAGATTTTTCTTGTTGCTTTTACTACTTCAGGCCATCTTGGAGGATTGTTTGGCAGATAGGCAACTGCAAGCTTTGAGAACATTGGTGGTTTTCTCAAGTTACCAACCTTTCCACCAACAACTATGGCTACACCGTCATTTTCAGGATCTGCAATAGGAAGGGCTGGACAAACTGAAAAGCAGTTACCGCAATACATGCACTTCTCTGCATTAATTTTTATTGATTTCTTTGCAGGATCAGGTGTTATTGCTGCTGTTGGGCATGAAGCCATTGTAGTTGGAAGCTCACAGAGATTTTTGAAATTATCATGATCAATTCTTGGAAGTTTCCTGTGAATTCCAACATAGGCAATATCTGAACAATGAACTGCACCGCACATATTAGTACAGCAAGCAACAGCAAATCTTACCTTGTTAGGAGTTTCTTTTGTAGTAAAGTAATCTGCGAATTCATCCATTATGACTTTAACAAGGGCAGAGGCATCAACTGCTGCTGAATGGCAGTGAATCCATCCCTGTGTATGAACAATATTACTTACTCTTGAACCAATTCCGCCTATCATGTATTTTTTAGCATTAAGCTCATCGATTAAAGGCTTTACCTTGCTTTCATCGGAAACAAGAAACTCAATATTGTTTCTTGTTGTGAATCTGAAATAACCATCGCAGTATTTCTCTGCGATATCAGCAATATCTCTTAATGTATCTGTGCTAAGAAGTCTTGGTGAAGCAACTCTTACTGTCCAGATTTTATCTCCAGAATTAGCTATATGTACCATTAATCCAGGACTTAAAATTTCATGGGTTTTCCAGTCTCCATAATTCTTCTGAATTACTGGCGGTAAAAAGTTTTTGTAATGAGGTGGTCCTATATCTGTTTTCCTCTGTTTTACATCTACTACATCAGGAATTACATAAGGCATAATTTTTACCTCCTTTTATTTTATTAATTATTTTAAAAATTCTTCCCAAGGTTTCTTTTCAAGGTCTTCTTCTGTCCAGAACCAGAATGGATCGTTTCTTGGTTCTTTAACCATCTCTGGTGTTGGTTCAAGTCCGCAAACTTCAAGGAATTCTCTCATTCCACGGCGAATAATAAGTTCACCAATTCTCTCTCTGTTCTTTCCGTATTCATTCCACCAATCCCACATATTTCTAATTAGAGTTTTTATTTCATCATAAGGTGGTTTCATTTCCATAAATGGGACAATTACCCATGAAAGAGTTGCACCAATAACAAATGGTGCCTTTGCACCGATAAGTATGGTAGCACCAAAAGGTGGTGTTGATTTTAATGCTCCTGCAAGTTTTGTAATACAATGCATGCAGTGTAAACAATCACTATTATTTATTGTAAGATTATTTCCATCCCAGGTTATGCATTTCCCAGGACAGAGATTAACTATCTCTTCCTGAATATTTACACCTTTCTTTGCATATTCTTTTACTTTATCCTGATCAATTGCTATAGGTCCTTTCCATGTTCCAATAATAGAAAGGTCTGCACGGGCAATAGATGCATTACAGTCAACGGGACAGCCGACTGTTTTGATTTTGAACTTATATGGAAACTGAGGTCTATGAAGCTCATCTTGGAATTCCTGTGTTAAATCATAGGTAATATCAAGAGTATCAATCATTGACCACTCACATCTTGCTGGTCCAACACAACAGCTTGGTGTTCTCATTGCAGAACCGGAACCACCAAGGTCAAAACCATTCATACTTAGAATGGTTGCAAGAGGCTCAAGATTATCTGTTACAGTACCCAATAAAATTATATCCCCTGTTGATCCATGAAAGTTTGTTAATCCGCTTCCATATTTGTCCCAAAGATCACAGAAAAATTTCATTGTTTCAGAAGTATAAAACAATCCTGAAGGCTGGTTTACACGAACTGTATGGAAGTGAGCAACGCCAGGGAACTGGTCAGCTAACTGGGAATATCTACCAATAACTCCACCTCCGTATCCCCTGACACCAACAATTCCACCATGTTTCCAGTAAGTTACCTTGTCTCTAAAACTTTTTTCTAACTGTCCAAGCTCATCAGCAGCCATAGCATTTTTAGCAGCTGCTTTTTTAATTTCAGTAACAAAACTCGGAAAAGGACCCTTTTCAAGTTCATCCAATAAAGGTGTGTCATACTTTTTCGTCATAATTTCCTCCTGCTTTAAGATTTTTTTGAAATTATACCATAAATTTTAGTGTCTATCAACAGTAAAATAGTTAAGCTTCTTTGGTCAAATAAAAAAATTTTATGCTTTCATTAAAGCTTTTAAAATAAAAATAAGCTAAAATATTTTTAATGAAAATAAAATGGATAGAACTTAATGGGTTTAAATCTTTTCCCGAGAAGACCAGAATAGAGATAAATGAAGGCATTACCTGCTTTGTAGGACCAAATGGAGCAGGTAAAAGCAATATTGTTGATGCTTTTAGGTGGATTCTTGGAGAACACAATCCCAGAATTCTAAGGGGAGAAAAGATGGAAGAAGTAATCTTCCAGGGTTCTCAATCAAAAAGGGAAAAGGGTATTGCTGAGGTAACTATTCTACTTAATTCATTAAAAGAAACTGAAAATGAAGAAGAATCCGAAATTAAATTCACTGAAATAAAAAGAAGATTTTACAAAACTGGAGAATCCTTTTTTATTATAAATGGCAAGCAGGCAAGACTTAAGGACATTAGAGAAATATTTCTCTCAGAGGGAGTTGATATAAGAACCTATTCAATAGTTGACCAGATAAAAATTAATGATATACTTTCAAAACCCTTTCAAAGAAAAGCTTTATTAGAAGAATGTGCAGGAATTTCTCTGTATAAAGTTAAAAAAACTGAATCTGAAGGAAAACTACAATCAGCAAGAGAAAATCTGCAAAGAATAGAAGATATTATCGGTGAGCTAAAAAAACAGTATTCCTTACTTGAAAGACAGGCTAAAAGAGCTGAAAAATACAAAAAAATCATAGAAGAATTAAAAAATCTTGAATTAAAAGTCTCTAAAACTGAGAGCCTAAGGGTTCTTAATGAGCTTGAAGTCCTTAAAGAAGAGATTGACAGTCTCGAGAATAAACAGTCAGAACTAAAAAATGAGATAAAAAAAATCATAGGAAAAATTGAAGAGCAAAAAAATAAAAGCATTAATATTGAGCATGAGCTACAGGAGAAAGAAAAGGAATTAAAACAAAAGGAGATTGAAAAAACAAAAACAGAAAATCAACAAAATCTTTTTTCCCAAGAAGAAAAAAATAGAAAAGAACTAATAAATAAAATGCAGGAGGAAAACTCTGTACTTATAAACGAAATTAAAAAATCTCAGAATTATTTAAAAGAATTATTAATTCAATACTCGGAAATTGAAAAAAATATTGCTAATATTCAAGAAGAAATCCTTAAAGAAGAACAGGGGCTTATTGAATTTTTTAAAAAAATAAACGAAATTGAAAAGGAACTTGAGACACAGCGAAAAAACCTCTTTAATTTTTCAACAAAACTGGCAAATAAGAAAAATTATTATCATTCAGTCAAAAAATCCATTGAAAACGGTCAAAATAGATTAAGCTCCCTTTATTCAAGAAAAAAAGAAATAACGCAAAAAATAAATCAGTTAGAAAATGAAAATCAGATGATTAAGGATAAAATAAAAAATTTAAAAGAAACCTTTCAATCAGAAAATGAAAAAATAAACTTTTTTCAGAATAAGCTTTCTCAGATAGAAAGGAAACTTGAAGAAAAAAATCAAAGCATAATTGAAAAAAAGAAAAAAGAAGCAGTGATTAATGGAAAAATTGAAGCTCTTTCATCAGAAATATGGCAGGACAGCAAACTCCATAAACTTTTCTTTGAATACATTGATGTTTGCTCTGAAGCCGAAGAATTAATTGAAACTCTTATGGGAGAAAAGCTTAAAGCCTCTGTAATAGAGAACATTGAAGAAATTAATAGTTTTCAGAATAAAGGCTGGTTTTTCCTGAAAACTTCCGAAACTCTCCCCTCCATAGCTCAGGCTCAGAATGATAAAAATGAAATTCAGAGTGAAAGAGAAAAGATGCTTAAAAAAAGTAAAATCAAAAACTTTATAAAAATAAAAGATTCAGGAATTCCTGAAGATATTTTTGAAAATATCTATATTGTAAGCGATATCAAGGAGGCAATAAAACTTAAAACAGAATTTCCTCATTTCTGTTTTCTGACAGAAAAAGGTGAAGTACTTTTCCCCGATGGATTTATTAAAACAGGTAAAACCTCTAATCTTCTTCAAAAGAAAAGACTACTTGAACAGTTAAAACAAGAAAAAAATGAAATAATACAGCAAATCGAATCTTTACAGCAAGAAATTACAAAAAAACAAATCAATAAGGAAGAACTAAAGCAAGAAATTGAAAATATAAGAGTAAAGCTTTCTCAAATACAGAGGGAAACCTTCCAAAATGAAGAGAGACAAAAAAGCCTTAAAAAAGAGATTGAACAGTTAAGACAGAAAAAAAATTTTTTTGAAAATGAAGAAAAAGCAATAAAACAAGAGATATCTCAAAATACAAAATCAATTGAAAAAACAAAATATGAAATTGAACAATTATCCTATGAAATTGAAGATTTAGAGAAAAAAATTGAGGAACTTAAAAATACACAAAAAGAGTTACTACAAAAACAGGAAAACAAAAAAGAAGCTCTTTCAAATAAAAAAATCATGCTTTCTACTTTAAAGGAAAGAAAAAACAGTAAAAAACTAGAAATAAATAGATTAAATGAAGAAATCGAAAAACTTTCAATAAAAAAACAAAAAAATGAAGAAGAAATCCAAGAGAGCCTTAAAAAAATATCCAATATTGAACAAAAAAAGACAGAAACATCAAGAACAATAGAAACACTCACCTTTGAAATAGCAAAACTAAAAGAACTCAAGGATACTCTCTATCAAGAACTTAATAAAAGCAGAGTTTTTTTAACAGAACTTGAAAAAAACTATCAAAGCATAAATAATGAATTACAGAAAATTACAACACTTATTGGAGAAAAAAAGGCAATTGAGGGAGAGAAAAGAATAAAACTTGAAAATCTATGGAATGAAATTTACAATCTTTACGGCATTGATATAATTAAAGAAGAAATTGAAACTGTTGTGGAAACAGATACATTTAAAAGCAGAATAATTCAGCTTAAAAATCAACTTAAAGAAATCGGACCTGTTGATATGGAAATTTTAAGAGAATATGAGGAAGTAAAGGAAAGATATAACTTTTTGATTAATCAAAAACAGGATATTATAACTTCAATAGAGGAACTACAAGAAGCAATTAAAAAGATCAACTCCCTTACAAGAAAGAAATTAAGAGAAACCTTATATCTTTTAAAGGAAAAATTTAATGATGTATTTAATGAACTTTTCGAAGGAGGAAAGGCAGAACTGATTCTAACTGATGAAAACAATATACTTGAGTCAGAGATAGAGATTCTGGTACAACCTCCGGGTAAAAAAGGAGGCAATATAAATTTGCTATCAGGGGGAGAAAAAACACTGACTGCTTTGTCCTTTATCTTTGCCTGTTTAAGTATTCGTCCATCACCTGTTTGTATTCTCGATGAGGTTGATGCACCACTTGATGATATCAATACTCTTCGTTTAAGGAAACTAATAAAAGAATTAAGCAATGAAACTCAATTTTTGATAATAACTCACAACAAACTCATGATGGAAATTGCTGATTACATTTACGGTGTTACCATGCAAGAAGAAGGAGTTTCAACAGTTATTTCTTTACAGTTAAAAGAAGCAGAGGTATATGCATGAAAGATTTAACATTGATTAACGGAATAGAAATGTCCGATGAAAAAGAAGACTTAATATGTTATAGTTATGATGCTTCTTATGCAAAGGGAAGCCTTCCAGAGGTTATTGCCTGGCCCAAAAATACAGAAGAAATTTTAAGAATTGTAAAATGGTCAACCAATAAAGGATTAAAAATTGTTCCAAGAGGTGCTGGAACAGGTATGGCAGGAGGAGCTATCCCTATTAATTCAAGAAGTATTATTGTTAGTCTTGAAAAAATGAGAGAAATTCTAGAGATAAATCCAAAAAATTTTACTGTTACCCTACAACCAGGAGTTATAAATGGAGAACTCCAGAAAGAACTCACAATTTATGAACTCTTCTATCCACCAGATCCTGCATCTCTTGATTACTGCACAATAGGAGGAAATGTAGCAACAAATGCAGGTGGTCCCCGTGCTATAAAATATGGTGTTACAAGAAACTATGTTTTAGAACTTGAAACAGTGCTTTCAACAGGCGGAGTTTTTACTTTAGGAGGCAAAACTTTTAAAAGAGTTACAGGATATGAAATAAAGGAACTTTTGATTGGTTCAGAAGGAACCCTTGGAATAATTTCAAAGGTTACCCTTAGAGTATTACCCCAACCAGAAGAAGTGATTACACTTCTTATAAATTTTGATTCAATAGAGTCTGCAGGAGAGGCTGTACCAAAAATTATAGGCGCAGGCATTATCCCAAGAACCCTTGAATTTCTTGATAGTTCCTGTCTTCAATTAGTAGAGGAAAATTATGAATTAGGACTTCCCAATAATTCAGAAGCTATGCTTCTTGTTGAACTCGATGGTGAATTAACTTCCATTAAAAGGCAGGGAGAAAAAATTGTTGATGTTGTCAGAAAATATAAAGGAGAAACAAAGGTTGCCACAGATTATTATTCAAGAGAAAATCTTTGGAAAGCAAGAAGAAGCATTTCTCCATGTATTTTGAAAATGAAAGATAAAGAAAAAATAAATATTGATATCGCTGTTCCAATAGACAATCTTTCAACAATACTTAAAAAATTAAATAAATTATCAAATGAATCGAAAATTCCAATTGTATGTTTTGGACATGCTGGAGATGGCAATATCCATGTAAACATACTTGTTAAAAAGGGAGATGAAGAGGAGAAAATAAGAGGATTTGAAATTGTTAAAAAAATTTTTGAACTTACAGTAAGTCTTGATGGAGCCATATCAGGAGAACACGGAATTGGAATAACAAAAAAACCCTATATAGATATTCAATTAGACAGAAAACACATGGAACTTATGCAGGCTATAAAAAGAGTGTTTGATCCAAAAGGTATTATGAATCCAGGAAAGATTTTTTAAAAATTCTTTGTAAAATTCCATCAAGCTCATCAAGGGAATTATAAAATATTTCAAGCTTTCCCTTTTTTCCTTTATGTAAAATCTTTACTTTAGAACCAAGTTCTGAGGTAAGTCTTTCTTCAAGTTCCTCTATCTCTGCTAATTTTTCTTTCAAAGGCTTTGGCTTATGAATTTTCTTTACAAATTCCTCTGTCTGTCTTACAGATAAAGATTTCTTTGCTACCATTTTAGCAATTTCTATTTGTTTTTGAGGGTCTTCAACTGAAAGAATTGCTTTGGCATGTCCCATAGTGATTGTGCCTTCTTTTAGATAATACCTTACCTCCTGAGGGAGTTTAAGTATTCTCAAATAATTTGCAATTGTTGCCCTATCCTTTCCGACCCTTGTTGAAAGTTCTTCCTGGGTTAGATTGAATTCTCTGATTAATTTATCAAAGGCAGTAGCAGTTTCAACAGGGTCAAGGTCTTCTCTCTGAATATTTTCTATTAAGGCAATTTCAACAGCCTCAACAGGAGAAACATCTTTTATAACTGCGGGAATCTTTTCTAATCCTGCGATTTTTGAAGCTCTCCATCTTCGTTCTCCAGCAATTATTCTGAAAGTACCATCACCAACTCTGGATACAACAATTGGCTGAATAATTCCCTTTTCTTTAATTGATTGAGCAAGTTCTTTTAAAGCCTCCTCATTAAAATCTGTCCTTGGCTGTGATGTTCCAGGAACTATTCTTTCTATTTCTATTTCCTGAAGTATCTCTTCTTTCTTTGGTATTAAAGCCTCTAATCCTTTACCTAAAGCTTTCTTCATTTAAAAACTCCATTGCAAAACTTAAATAACTTTGAGAACCCTTTGACCTTATATCATAAAACACTGCAGGCTTTCCATGACTTGGAGCCTCCGCCAAGGTAACATTCCTCGGTATTACTGTATTATAAACTTTTTTACCAAAAAAATTTCTTACCTCCTCTGCCACCTGCCTTGAAAGAGTATTTCGTCCATCAAACATTGTAAGAAGAATTCCCTCAATTTTAAGATCAGGATTAAGTTTAGACTTAACAAGTTCAAAGGTTTTCATGAGTAAACCAAGACCCTCCAATGCATAGTATTCACATTGAACTGGAATAAGTAATGAATGGGCAGCAACAAAACAGTTTAAAGTTAATAATCCTAAAGAAGGAGGGGCATCAATAATAAGATAATCAAAATCTGAAACTACAGATGATAAAATATTTCTCAGAATAAATTCTCTATTTTGTCTATGAACAAGTTCAACTTCTACTCCAACAAGATCTATTGTTGACGGAATTATCCATATATTATCAAAATTCGTCTTTATTTTTACATGATGCGGTGATGGGGAATCAACATATAAATCATAAAGACTTAGCTCAAGATTGCTTCTTTCTATTCCAACACCTGTTGTAAGATTTCCCTGAGGATCTGAATCAACAAGTAAAACCTTTTTACCCTCTATGCTTAGGGATGCTCCAAGATTAAGAGCAGTAGTTGTTTTTCCAACTCCTCCCTTTTGATTTGCAATTGTTATTATTTTACCCATTCTATAATTTTAACATTTACTGTTTTGCTTTCATAAAATCAATCCATATGGGAAGAGCTGCCCTTGCTCCAGCCTCCTTAGGTCCAATTGGTTTGTGATTGTCTCTTCCCACCCAAACACCGACTAATAAATCATCATCAAAGCCAACAAACCACGCATCGGAATAATCATTTGTTGTGCCTGTCTTTCCATAAACTTTTCTTTGAAGTTCCTTTGCTCTCTGGGCAGTACCTGAAAGCACAACTTCCCTTAATAATTCCCTCATCTGTTCAACTATTTCCTCTGGTAAAATTGTTTCTATTTCTGGCTTGTTTTCTTCAATTATGACTCCATTGTGATCAGTAATTTTCTCATAAAAAATTGGCTTTATTTTTTTGCCCGTTGCAAAAACTGAATAAGCTGTAGTCAACTCTATGGGTTTTACATCAGAAGATCCCAAAGCAGTTGAAAGATAAGGATGAATTTTTGTAGTTAATCCACATTGCTGAGCAAATTCAACAACATTTTTAATGCCTACCTGTGAGGCAAGTCTTACAGTTGCTGCATTTAATGAAAGAGCAATCGCGGTACTAAGAGGAACTTCACCATGATATTCGTTATTGTAGTTCCTTGGACTCCAGAGCTTACCCTGAACTGCTCCAGGAAAAGAAACAGGAGCATCAAGGATTGTATCATCGGTACTCCAACCTTCCATTAATGCAACTGCGTAAACAAAGGGTTTAAAAGCACTACCCGGCTGACGTAAGGCAAAAACTCTGTTGTATTGGGTTTCCCAGAAATCATTTCCTCCAACAAAGGCTTTAACATAGCCTGTTTTAAGCTCTATTGCAATTAATGAAGCCTGAACTTGTGGCTTAACTCTTTTATGAATCTCTAAAAGTCCCCTTTTTACAGCTTCTTCTGCTTTTTTCTGAAGATTGTAATCAATTGTTGAGTAAATCCTTAATCCATCTTTATAAAGTTTTTCTCCATATTTTGCCTCAAGTTCTAATCTAAGGGTTTCAACAAAATAGGGTGCTTCAAAGCGTCTCCAGTGAGGATGATCAGGTAAAGGCTCTTTTATTTCTTCATTATATTGTTCCTTTGTTATAAAACCTTCTTCTAGCATTTTTTGTAAAACAATGTTTCTTCTTTTTATCGCCACATCAGGCCTTTTAAAGGGATTAAAAGCTGATGGTGCCTTTGGCAAAGAAGCAAGCAAAGCAATCTCTGATATTTTTAAATCTTTAAAGGACTTTCCAAAATAGGTTTCAGCAGCAGCTGCTATTCCATAGGCTCTGTTACCAAAATAAGCCTGATTAAGATAAAGTCCTAAAATTTCATCCTTTGTATATTTTTTTTCAATCTGAATTGAAAGTATTGCCTCTTTTATTTTTCTTGTTATACTTCTTTCTGGGCTTAAAAAAAGCATCTTTGCAAGCTGTTGTGTAATGGTGCTTCCACCTTCAACAATGCTACCTGCTTTAATATCTCTGTAAAGGGCTCGAATAATTCCAATAATATCAACTCCTGGATGTCTATAAAATCTTACATCTTCTGCTGCTACAAAGGCTTTTTTAATTATGTCAGGAATTTCGTAATGAGGGACAAACTTTCTTCTTTCATAGTAAAACTCTGTAAGAACCTGTCCATCTGAAGAATAGACAATTGATGCCTCAAGTGGTCTGTAACCTTCTAAATTCCTAATATCTGGGAGGTCTGAAAAAAGCCAGTATATATAACCAGCAAAGACACCAACGAAAAACAAAAAAGAAAAAAATAGGAAATACAAAATTTTAGTTTTCATTTTCAACAACTAATTCTTCCCAATCAATTTTCCCATCTTTTATCTTAAAAGATCTAACTTCAATTTCTGGTTCAAAGGCAACTATTACATAATAAACATCATAGAAGGCTAAATCTATATCCTTCTGGGATGGATAGGCAGAACCAAAGGGATGACTGTGATATATAGCAATCATTTCAAGTCCCTTTTCTCTTATATCTTTCATTGCTCTTAATTGTTCTTTAGCCTCCATAAAGTAGCTGACCGAGGATTCATCTACATTTTTTATTTTATAAATCTCCGTTACACAATTATTCTTTCCTGCAAGAATTCCACAGGCTTCATAGGGTAAACAGCACCTACAATGTTGTATCATATCATCATAGATTGCTTTTTTTATTTTCATTTACAAACTTTACAGGATGGATTTTTTAAAAATTTCACTTCCCGAAAAACTTCTTTTAAAGCATCATAAACAATGATTCTGCCATGTAAAAGTTGTCCAAAACCAAGCAGGATTTTTATTGTTTCTACTGCCTGAATTGAACCAATAACACCTGCCACAGGAGCTAAGATACCCCTTTGACTTTCTTCATCTTTTGCATCTTCAAAAAGACAGTTATAACAAGGTCCTTCTGGAGGATTTACATCAAACACATGACCTTCAAACTCTGAAACTGCACCAATTACAAGAGGTTTATTCAATTTAAAACATGCTTCGTTCAAAACCTTTCTTGTTTGAAAATTATCAGGACAGGCAACAACAAGGTCAAAAAATTTTATGTATTTCTCTGCATTTTTTTTATTAATTTCATCAGGATAGGGGAGAACTTTTATATCACTATTTATCTTTTTTAGATTTATCATTCCTGAAATAACCTTTGGCATACCAATATGTTCTTCATTATGAAGAATTTGTCGCTGAAGATTGCTAATTTCAACTATATCGGGGTCTAATATTCCAATGTAACCGATGCCAGAACAGGCAAGATAGTATGATACAACACTTCCGAGTCCGCCTGCACCTACTATTAAAACTTTTGATTCTTTTAGTTTTCTCTGTCCTTCTATGCCTATCGGAGAAAGAATAATCTGTCGGTCATATCTTAACACAATTAAGTTTCTTCTCCTTCAACCCTTATAAATACGCTTTTATCTGATACCACAGGTAATCTGTCGATTTTTTCTAATGCCTCTAACACATTCTTTTCCTTTGCTTTATGGGTTAGTATTACAAGAGGAACAGCCCCAGCCTTTGATCTTCCTTTCTGAATAACAGAAGCTATGCTTATGTTATGTTCTCCGAATACTCCTGAAATCTTTGAAAGCACACCGGGACGGTCTAAGGCTGTAAACCTGAAATAGTACATACTTTCAATCTCTTCAATGGTTTTTATGGGAAATTTTTCAGAAAAATCAAGAGGCATTGTACCCACTCCCTTTGCAATATCAACTATATCTGCAACTACAGCACTCCCTGTAGGCATACTTCCAGCTCCTCTTCCATAATAAAGGGTTGCGCCAACACTGTCTCCTTCAACATAAATGGCATTGAAAACACCATCAACCTTTGAAATTAAATAATCCTCTGGAACCATTGTGGGATGCACCCTTAATTCAATTTCTCCATTGAGAATCTTCGTTATTGCAAGAAGTTTTATTTTGTAACCAAACTCCTTTGCAAAGGCAATATCCTGTGCTGTTATCTTTGTAATACCCTCGCAATAAACTTTATTAAAGCTTAAAGGAATTCCATAGGCTAAGGAGGCTAAAATAGTAATTTTGTGGGCTGAATCAATTCCTTCTATATCAAGAGTTGGGTCTGCCTCTGCGTAACCAAGAGATTGTGCTTGTCTTAAAGCTTCGTGGAAATCAATACCTTCATTAGTCATCTTTGTAAGAATAAAATTCGTTGTTCCGTTAATTATTCCATATATTGCAAGCATTTTGTTTGCAACGAGACCCTCTTTCATTACCTTTATAATTGGAATGCCTCCTGCAACAGAAGCTTCAAAACCAATTTTTAAACCTCTTTGTAAAGCTTCTTTAAATATTTCATTGCCCTGTTCTGCCAATAAAGCTTTATTTGCAGTGACAACATGTTTTCCATTTTTTAAAGCTTCCATGATAAATTCCTTTGCTATTGTAGTGCCACCAACAAGTTCAACAACTATATCGATTTCCGGGTCCTTTATAATCTCCCAAGCATCTGTAGTCAAAATCTCCTTTGGAAGAGTTATCTCTCTTGGTCTTTCAAGATCCTTATCAGCTACTTTTTTAAGAATTAAATCTATGCCTGTTCTTTTTTTTATCAACTCTCTCTGATTAAGAAGAATTTTAATTGTACCTGTACCAACTACACCAAAACCTATAACGCCAACCTTTACCTCTTTCATTCTCCCTCCTTAACCAACCTTTCTAATTCTTTTTACATGGGGAACAAGATTTAATGCCTTTTTAATTCCTTTGCAAGCCTGCCTTATTCTGTGTTCATTCTCAACAAGGGCAAATCTTACAAAGCCTTCTCCACCTTCTCCAAAACCAATACCGGGAGAAACTGCGACCTTTGCTTCATTTATTAAAAATTTAGCAAATTCTAAAGAACCCATTTTCTTAAAAGGCTCTGGAATTTCAGCCCAAACAAACATTGTTGCCTTAGGTGGGTCAACTTTCCATCCAGCCTGATTTAGCCCTTTAATGAGAACATTTCTTCTTCTCTCATAGGTTTTCCTTATTTCTTCAACGCAGTCTTGAGGTCCCCTTAATGCAACAATTGATGCAATCTGAATTGGCTGAAACATTCCATAGTCAAGATAACTTTTTATTTTTGTTAATGCTCCAATAATCTCCCTATTACCAACACAGAAACCAACTCTCCAGCCAGCCATTGAATAACTTTTTGTCATTGAGAAAAATTCAACTCCTACATCCTTTGCCCCAGGAACCTGAAGAAAGCTTGGTGCTTTATAATCATCAAAAACTAAATCAGCATAGGCAAAGTCATGGATAACCATAATATTGTTTTCTTTAGCAAAATCAACAACTTTTCTGAAAAAGTCAAGATTCTCCACAACCGCTGTTGTTGGATTATGGGGGAAATTTATTATCAAAATCTTTGGTCTGGGCCAGGAATTTTTATAGGCTCTCTCAAGCTCTTCAAAAAAGTCCATACAGGGACAAATATCAAAGGTCCTAACATCTCCACCTGCAATTATTGCTCCGTAAGGATGAATTGGATAAGCTGGCGAAGGGGTAAGTACAACATCACCGGGTTGAACTGCTGCTAAAAGGAGATGACTTAAACCCTCCTTTGAACCTATGGTAACAACTGCCTCTGTTTCTGGATCTATATCAACATCGAATCTTCTTTTGTACCACTCTGAGATAGCGCATCTAAGTTGAGTAATTCCCCTACTTGCTGAATATCTGTGATTTTTAGGAATCTTCGCTGCTTCACAAAGTTTTTCAACTATATGCTTTGGTGTTGGCAAATCTGGATTTCCCATTCCAAGGTCTATTATATCCTCTCCTTTTCTTCTTAGTTCAGTCTTAAGTTGATTTACTACGGCAAATACATAGGGTGGTAATCTTTTAATTCTTGGGAAATCAAACATTTTTTCTTCCTCCAATTTTTATTTTAATTATACAATTATTTAAATTCCTTTTTTGCATTCCTTCCTTTCCTTTAAGACAAACTCTAAAACTCCATTTTTATCATCCCGAGCTGAAGTCCTAAAAGTATGCAAAGTAATAGTAAGAATCTCCTCCTTTCCATTAGAGATTCCTCAGGACATTTAGTCCCTCGGAATGACAGAAAAGATGTCATTCTGAGGGAGAGTAAGCAACCGAAGAATCTCCATATCATTAATCATTTGCATATTTAATTATTTCTGTCAATACTTGTTTGTTATAAAGATCCTTCATCTGCCAAACCTTTGCAATATTATAAGCATTATCAACTATTTTTGATATCTCTGACTCATTTATCCCTACATCCTTTAAACTAACAGGTGCACCGATTTTTTTGAACCAATTCTTAAGTTCCAAAATTCCTTCATCAGCAGTTTTAGAATTAAATATTTCTTTTGCAAATCTTTCAAACTGATTGATATTTCTTTCTTTATACCACTTCATCCATGCTGGTATTACAATACTCAAGCAGACACCATGGGGAAGGTCATAAAGAGCACCCAAAGCATGGGCTATCATGTGATTGGGAAAACTTCCTCCTTTTATTCCTAACCTTGTAAGACCATTCAATGCAAGGGTTGCAGACCACATAAACTCAGCTCTGGCATTGTAATTTTTGGGTTCTTCAAGAATTTTTTCAGTTGTTTCCATGATTGTTTTAATCAATCCTTCAATAATTCTATTTTGAAGATTGGGGCAGTAAGTTCCACTAAAATAATACTCAATAACATGGGCAATGGCATCAACTGCTGCATAAGCCTGATACTGAGCAGAAACAGTGAAAGTTAACTCAGGATTTAGAATTGAAACCTTAGGGAAAATATGCTCCGATGAAATTGAAAGCTTTTCCTGAGTTTCCTCCTTTGTTATTACAGCAAATCCGTTCATCTCAGTTCCTGTTGCAGATAATGTCAAAATTGTATAAACAGGTAAAGCTGACTTTATTTCATCTTCCCTTTTAAAATAAACCCATACATCCTTTTTTGAGCTTGCACCTACAGCAATTGTTTTACCTTCATCAATAACTGAACCTCCACCAACTGCAAGGATTGCATTTACTTTTTCTGCCTTTGCCTTTTCAATTCCTTCTTTTGTGTGACTTAGAACTGGATTTGGTTTTACTCCACTGTGTTCAATAAACTCAATGTTATTTTCTTTTAATGCCTTGACAACTCTGTCATAGAGTCCAATTTTTTTAATGGATTCTTTTCCATAAACAAAAAGAACTTTTTTAATTTTATTCCTTTTCAAAATCTCTCCAATTTTATTCTCAGTGCCTTTGCCAAATATTATTCTCGTAGGATTAAAAAATTCAAAGTTTTCCATATTTTCCCTCCTTTACTGCTTTATAGGCTTCAAAAGCCTTTGTAGAACTTCTTATCAATGGAGCACTTAAAACAACCTTAATTCCTTCTTTCAAAGCAAAATCTCCAATTTTTTCAAAAACTTCCATTTTTTTATATTCTACTACAGGCAGAGCTTTTTTTGAAGGTTGAAGATACTGACCAACTGTAATAATGTCACAACCTGCATTTTTTAAATCTTTTATAGTCTGAAATATTTCGCTAAGGCTTTCACCAAGTCCTACCATAAATCCTGATTTAGTAATCATTTCTGAATTAAGCTTTTTTGCAGATTCGAGAACTTTTAATGACCGACTATAAATTCCGTCTCTTACATATCCGTATAGGGATGGTACTGTTTCAATATTATGGGAAAAAACTGCTATTTCAGAATTTATAATTTTTTCCACTGAACTTATATCTCCCTGAAAATCAGGAACAAGCACTTCAACCTGTGTATCAGGATTAATTTTTCTAATTTCTCTTACTGTCAAAACAAAGTGTTCTGCTCCTCCATCTTCTAAATCATCTCGTGTTGGAGATGTAACAACAA
>Ga0197142_1001377_pt1 | contig 22310 bp, 25 predicted proteins | sample GBS60_MetaG_FD_148614 | JGI IMG/M metagenome (GOLD analysis project Ga0197142, IMG submission 148614) | Sediment microbial communities from Great Boiling Springs, Gerlach, Nevada, United States - GBS 60_MetaG | ecosystem: Environmental > Aquatic > Thermal springs > Hot (42-90C) > Sediment... | reverse complement strand
CGTGCGCCGTCCATCTTCTCTTATCCCTATGGCTACAAGAACCGGTACCCTCTCTATACTTCCGTCAACCCTCATGAGAAAATTTACACCATCAACCACTATGTACTTGATTTGTTCCTTACTGAGGTCCCTACCCCTCCATGCCTAACAGCAGATGTAAGCTCTCTGAAAGATTTGCTCACTTCATTGTGGCACAAGGCTCAACTTACAGGCGCTTTGACATTAGAGCCAGGGTTCGGGTACTTATTCTCCCAAGAAACATAACGCACATGTCTTCCCTTAAGGTATCTTCATACCGCTTGCTCCGAGGGATTGCCTGCGTCTTGAACTCCCCTTACGGTCTCTGGGTACCTTTACGCCCACTTCTCCAATCCCTTTGAGCGTAAATCGCCTACTGTAAAAGCCATTGCGGTGATTCCTCTCACCCTCACAACGCTCATAACGAGTACGGCCCAGAAAATCGGTTAGTTCCATATCCATAAGGGTGGCAAGCTACTGGCCAACGATTTTTTTTACATCGCTAAGGATCATCTCAAAAAGACTTTCAGGTTACTAATGGATTTGATTGATAAGTTCAACTGCTTCAAATACACTAACATCCAGTTTCATGGGCGCTTTTCCTTTCTTTAGAGTTTTCTGGTTCAAAACCCCATAATGGAAAAGCGCCTTTTTTTCTACCTCCTTCCAGAATTCACACAAAAAATATTACACTACCTCACAAAAGACTAATTTTGTCATTCCGAAGGAGCATAAACGACTGGGGGATATCTTCTTTTTTACCAGATAGATTCTTTAATGAGAGATCCCTCGGGGTATTGAATCCATCGGAATGACTGCATAAATATAATATTGCAATATAATATTGCTTTTATCTCTTTCGGCAAATTTAGGTATATTGACAGAGAAAAAAATAAAAGATAAAATGAGGTATGGAACGGAGAAGTTTTATAAAATCCCTTTTATTTTTCCCATTTACTCTTTTATTTTCTAAAAAAGCCCCTGAAAAAGAAAGAGTTCTCCTTCTTGAAACAGTTGTTGCAGGTTTTAACTATTATTATGGTGAAAAGATCTGGAAAAAACTTAGAGTAAATGACAGTCTTATTTTAAAAAGGGAACCCACAAATCCTTATGATGAAAATGCTATAGAGATTTACTGGAAGAAATGGAAACTTGGATATGTTCCAAGAGTTGACAACTCTGTAATTGCTCAGATGCTTGACAGAGGTGAAAACCTTCTTGCAACAATTACATGGCTCAAAGTTGATGAAGATCCATGGGAACGTATAGGTTTTAAAATTGAACTGGAGGCATCTTGAGATTAGGGATAATTTATAAGACTTTAAAACTTCCTATTCTTTACAGACACAGACTCATGTCTCCCATAAAAGAGGCTCTTGGAAGATCTGATACTAACTATAAAGAAAGCATTTATCCTGTAGAATCTGTAAAAAAGTCAAAGATAGCCAAATTATTCTACTTCATCATCTCTATGCCAAAAGAAAAAACCATAGAAAAAGAAAAAATATTTATTGATGAAAGTATAGAGATCGATGACATTTTTTTATACTTTCCAGAAGAAAGCTATATTAATTTTTATATAAGCTCCAATGATTATCAATTCATAGCAAACCTTTATAACGGACTGCTTGAGATAAAAGAATTTGATTTTGGAAACGGCATAGCTTTGAAATTAAATAGAATATTTATCCTAAATGAGAGAAGAATACTAACTGATGAGGTGATATTTAAAACAAACTCACCAATACTTATTGAAGACATAGAAGAAAATCCTGTACTACCAATAGAAACAAGTATTGAGTATCTTAATGGACAATTTAATGCCATTCACCATAAAATTTTAAATGATATTAGGAGAGAAAGGCTAAAATGAAATTTAACATTCTATCCTATAAAAATCAAAAAACAAGTTGTTAAGCACAACTTAAAAGGTTTTAGAGAAAAGACCAGCAAACCATATACGATACTCACCTGCTTTGAAGGTTGTTTTAAACTTAAAGGGGGATCAGAAGACCTACAAATGCTTTATCAAATTGGCATTGGATTAAGAACAGATCAGGGATTTGGCATGATAGAGATAATATAAAAAGCTATTGTTAAAAAAAATCATTAAATTTTGGCAAATTTATTATGGAATTAAAAAAACCTGAATTACAGCAAAAAAAGTAGTTTTAAAGATTGCGGAGCTGCCAATGAGCCTGATTTGAAAATGATAAAAAAGACCGATTGGAGTAAGATAAAACAATATTTTATTTTACATTTTGGAAAGTTAAATTTAGGCGGAGTATGAAGAAAGAGAGGATAATTCAGAGAATTAAATGGGATTATGAAGAAAAGGTAAAAATATCTGAAGAGTTTAAAATTTATCCATGGGAATATGAAAAAACAGCACCCCTTGAGATTTTGATAAAAAGAGTTCTTAAATATGGCAATTTTGAAGAGATTAGAAAAATTTATGAGATGTATCCAGCTGAAGTATATAAAATATCCTTAAAATATCCTGATACAAAAAGAGGAGTAAAATTTTGGATAAAGAGATGGAAAGACTCTTTGATTTAGCCCTTAAAGTTCAAAACATTTGCACAGATTTTTAACTTGCTGGTGGCACTGCTATTATGTTAAAGTACAATCATCGCAAAAGTATAGACCTTGATTTTTTTAAAGAAAAGCCCTTTTCCTTTTTGAAACTTTCATCTAAAATAAAAAAATTTTCCCCTTTCCAAAAGGAAGAAAAAGGAAAAGATAACATAGATTTTTACATTGATAACATAAGAGTTTCTTTCGTATATTTCCCCTTTAAAAACATTAAGCCTCTTGAGAAAATAAGGGGACTTAAGAAAGTCCATGATTATGATATATTTCTGAACAAAATCTATGTATCAGATAGAAGAATAGACCCAAAAGACCCCTTTGATGCAGCTTTTCTGTATAAGACATACCGATGGAATAAAGAGAGGATAGAAGCTGATTTTGAGAAAAAATTTCCTGCTCAATCTTACAAAATCTATCTCGGAGCCCTTTTGAGCTTTGAAGACTACCCAGAATTGCCAGAATGGGTAAAGGAAACTTTGGAGGAGTTAATATGAGTGAATATATAACATTGTATCCATCAAATTGGTTATATAGTGCAGGAGTAATTGGACTTATGCAAGTTTTTCAGCGTAGTACTGCGGATGTAGAAAAGTGGTTATACAAAGATGGCAGTGTGAAGATAGAAAAAGATATATTTAAAAAAATAAATGTGGATCAACTTTACTTCAATGAAAATAAGGTTTCAAGCATAATCGGTAATGCATCAATATGCAGAAACTATCTTCAAAGTGGTTGGAAGCTGTCTTTAAATATTTTGTAAATAACTTAAAGAATCTCAAAAGAGTTAACGATTGCGGAATTTGTGGTATAGAATTCTAATTATTTAATGATGTGATTAATTCTTGTCAAGAAGGTCATAAAGAAAATTTGAAAAAATTTCTTCAAGGCATAAGGATATTAGATGTAAGATTAAATAACTTTTTAGCTCCCATAAAAAATTTTAAATACTTTTTTGAATTGCAGTTCGAGTTCAAAAGTTTGTGGTTTATGTGCTTACATTTTAATCCATCATCACATAGCCTTAACCAACAGATAGGGAGATATTAGGTATAAGTTTTATGGAGTTTGCCCAGAAGGTTGTTGTAACTTTGTGTGCTTGGAGTATAATGAACATTGAGAGAGTGATTAAAAAGGGTGATAAGATAGAATATTATTCACTGCCCTATGAAACATCGCGTGTTTTGCTTCAAAAAGTGATTGCAAGCCTCATTAGTACTACAAAAGAGTTTCATCTAAACCATGTGGGATAGAAATGACATATATTAAAATTAGGAGGGTCATATGGAAATAATAATCTTAGGTTCTGGAACAGGTGTTCCCTCTTGTGAAAGGGCCTCTCCCTGTGTATTGCTGAGAGCTAAAGAAGTTTTCCTCTCCATGGATATGGGGCCTGGTTCCTTGAGACAAATGGCAAGGTATGGGATTCCTTTTTACAAAATAAATCTGGTACTAATCACCCATTTTCATCCCGACCATACAAATGATATAGCCCATTTGTTATTTGCCCTTAGGAGTCCAGCAATACCTGGAGAGAAAAGGCCAATGATCTTGGCAGGCCCTGCTGGACTAAACAATTTCATTGAACATTTAAGGGGAATGTATGGAAAATGGGTGGATTTCTTAAATAATGAGTCAAAAGTAGTGGAGATTTCTCCAGGGAATTCCTTTGAGTTTAAAAATATCTGCATCAATAGCTGTCGCACATTCCATACTGAGGAAAGCCTTGCATACAAGATAGAGATCCCAGGCAAAGGACCTTTGGTTTACTCTGGAGACGCTATCTACTCTGAGGAACTCCTGATGCTTTCAAAGGGTGCTAAAATGCTCATTTTGGAATGTTCATTTCCCGATGGAACGGAAGAAAAAGGTCATCTTTCACCCCATCAGGCAGGGAAGCTGGCCAAAGAAGCCAATGTGAAGACCCTTGTTCTGACGCATTTCTATCCAGAGGTATTGCAAACGGATATAACCTCGGCTATAAGGGATACATTTCAAGGAGAACTTATCTTGGCAAGGGATTTTTTAAGGATATCTTTGTGATAAAAAAATAATAAGTAGGATAATTGTAATAAAAGTTTATAAGAGGTGTTACCAAATATGTGTGTACATATTTAAGATTAGTACAGAAAGTTATCTTCAGATCCCTAGTTAAATTCATTGAACGTGCAAATTTCAAATAAATTGGTGGGCTATTATTTAAGCGTTTAACAAATCTACTAGGAGGTTAAAATGGAGTGCAAAAAAGAGATGAACCTAAAAAAGTGCACTTGTACATACGATCCTTGTAACAAAAAAGGCATATGCTGTGATTGCCTTAGCTACCATCTAAAAAACAGGCAATTGCCAGGGTGTTGCTTTCCCAAAGAAGCAGAGGCAACTTACGATAGATCATTTGAACATTTTGCAAGGCTTGTAACCTCAAAAAAGATATAATATTCAATTAGTTGAACTTTGCTTAAAATAACTTAAGGCCTCAGGAATATAGGACCTGATGTAGGCGATTCTGGATTCGGGAAGGGGATGGGTGCTCAGAAACTCAGTTGGCTTCGGCCTATTCATAGAATCCTTTTGCATCCTTTCCCAAAATAAAATAGCTTCCCGGGGGTCATAGCCTGCCTTGGCCATGAGCACAAGGCCTATCCTATCTGCCTCTTCCTCCTGGAGCCTGCTATATGGCAGGATGACTCCCACAGAGGCAGCGATACCATATACCTGGGCAAAGAGCTCCCGTGTGGCCTCAGGTTTGGAAGCTATTGCACTGGACAGGGCCATTCCTCCCAGTTGTGCCAGGATTGCTTGGCTCATTCTCTCGTTTCCATGTCCTGCTATTGCATGGGCTATCTCATGGCCTAAGACTACCGCAAGACCTGCTTCGTTTTGAGTGTATTTCAGTATGCCGGTAAAGACTCCCACCTTTCCTCCCGGAAGGCACCAGGCATTTGCCTGTTTGTCGTCTTCAAAAAGGGTAAACTCCCATTTAAAATATCTTATCTTGTGGCCAAGCCCTACTTCCTCCAGGAATTTTTCTGCATGGAAAGCAATTTTTCTTCCCACCCTTTCTACCATTTCCACCTTTTCCCGGTCAGTGCAAATTTTTGCTTTTCTCAGGATCTTTTGATATTGAGTAATACCCAATTGGGTTAGTTCACTGTCTGAGACAATATTTAAGGCCCTTCTATTGGTGAGGGGAACCTGGGCACACCCTATGAACAAAAAGTTACCAAGTGTTAGGCTCAGAAAAAACCACAGAAAAAGGGTTTTTAAAAAGGTCTGTGTTCTCCACACTCCGGACATTCCCAAAGTACTCCACTACATGTAAGACCCCACAGGTTCTCTTCCATACATTTGTTGCATATCTGAAAACCACATTTACAGATCCAACAAAAAGGCCTTTTTAGCCCGCATACAGAACAGAGGTATACTTTCTTACTCTTTTTTCTCCTATTGCATACCTGTGTGGCCAAAGCCACCTTCACCCCTTTCTGTTGGATCCAATTCATCCACTTCTAAGATCTTGGCCCTCCAGACCTTTGAGATCACCAGCTGGGCTATCCTATCCCCATCCTTTATAAGAAATGGCTTCTTACCAAAATTCATTAATATAACGCCGATCTCTCCCCTATAATCAGCATCTATTGTGCCCGGGCTGTTTAACAACCCTATCCCGTGTTTGAGGGCCAAACCGCTCCTTGGCCTTATTTGCGCTTCATAACCTGGAGGTAAAGAAATGGCTATACCAGTGGGAACCAAAGCAAATTCCTTAGGGTTTATCACCATCATAGAATCCAAGCATGCCCTTAAATCCAGCCCACTGGCACCAGGTGATTGATAGTTAGGAAGGAGATTGTTGCCCCTTAGCCTTTTGACCTTTATCTCCACATATTCTTCTTTAGGAGATGTTCTCTTTGATCTCTCCATAGGAAATGGGACCTATGACGGCAATTGCAGGAGGATATGTACCCAGAACCATGTTTGCCACCTCTTGAACTTCTGATTTACTCACATTGTTAATTAAATGTTCTAATTCCTCTAAAGAAACGTATCTTCCCAAGTGCATTTCCATCTTAGCATTTCTAAACATCCTGCTTTCAGGAGTTTCTGATCCAAGGTACATCCCAGCCAATAGATATTCCTTTGCGTTTAACAATTCATCTTCAGTTGGACTTTGATGAATAAGTGTTGAAATCTCTTCTTTTACAATCTTTAAGACCTGATTTACATTCTCTTTTTCTGTGGCAAAGTATACAGAGAATATACCCGTATCCGAGTAAGGAGCATAGGAACTGTATATTGAGTAAACAAGGCCTTCCTGCTCTCTTACTTTTTGAAAAAGTCTACTGCTCATTGTTCCACCCAAGATACAGTTTAAAATAGCACAGGGCATTCTCATCTTATGGTTTAATTGAGGAGCCTCGAAACCAATTGCCATATGTACTTGAGCCAGATCCCTTTCCAAAATTTCTATGTTATTGATTGAATGAGGCCTTGTCCTCATTGGCATATGCCCATTGGATTTTATACACTCAAGACCTGGAGAAAATAAATCCACAATCAAATCGTGTGAGACCTTACCACTAACTGATATCAACATGTTCCGTCCGTAGAGCTGATTTTCCCAAAAATCCAAGAGGCTCTCTCTGTTCAAAAGACCTATTGCTTCCCTACTGCCTATAACAGGCCTTCCAAGGGGGTGTTCGCCATAAATGGCCTTGCATAAAAGGTCATAAATATAGTCCTCTGGAGAGTCTTCTATCATGTTCAGTTCTTGGAGTACTACCTGTCTTTCAAGCTCTAAATCCACCGGGTCAAACCTTGGGTTCAATAAGATATCCAGCATAATATCCTTTGCCTTATTTAGGTGCTTGGGAAGCAACTTTACATAAAAACAGATGGATTCCTTTCCTGTAATCGCATCAGAGATGCCTCCAATGGAATCCAATTCCCTTGCTATCTCATGGGTGTTTTTCTGGGAAGTGCCTTTAAAAACCATATGTTCCAGAAAATGGCAAAGGCCTTCCTCTCCTTTAGCTTCATCCCTTGAACCCACCTTTAGCCATACTGCAAGGGCAAGGGAATTGGTATAAGAAAGCTCTTCTGTGGCAATTATGGCTCCGTTTTTTAGTACACTTTTTCTATACATCCTGGTTCAATTCCTCGAGCACAGCTTTTCTGGAAAGCTTGACCCTTCCTTCTTGATCAATTTCCAGTACCTTCACCTTAACCTCATCGCCCTCCTTTAACACATCTGAGACCTTTGCCACTCTTTTCTTATCCAGCTGTGAGATGTGGATGAGGCCATCTACACCAGGCAAGATCTCCACGAAGGCACCAAAATCGGTAATCTTTACAACCCTGCCCGTATATACTTTTCCTGGCTCTGCCTCTTTTGTTAGATTTCTGATCATCTCTATGGCCTTTTCCACGCATTCCCTGTCAGGCCCGGCAATCAGCACCTTACCATCATCGGATATCTCAATCTTGCAATTGCATGAACTTGTAATGTCTCTTACTGTCTTTCCTCCTGGACCAATAATATCCCTTACCCTATCTGCCTTGATATTAATTGTGGTAACAAAAGGTGCATATTTGGAGATCTCGGCCCTGGGCCTTGAGATAGTGGAATTCATCTTTTCCAGTATATATAGCCTTGCTTCCCTTGCTTGCTCCAAGGCCTTTTCCATAATCTCTTTGGTAATTCCTTCCACTTTTATATCCATTTGAACAGCGGTGACTCCATCTTTTGTGCCAGCTACCTTAAAATCCATATCACCATAATGATCTTCATCGCCTATTATATCTGTAAGGATGGCCACATCTTCACCTTCCACCACAAGGCCCATGGCCACACCTGCCACCGCCTCCCTCACCGGAACCCCTGCATCCATAAGGGAAAGGGAACCTCCACATACACTTGCCATGGAAGAAGATCCATTGGACTCCAAAATCTCACTCACCACCCTTACACAATAGGGGAATTCATCGTGGGATGGAATTATAGGAGCTAAAGCCCTTTGAGCCAATGCTCCGTGACCTATTTCTCTCCTACCTGGCCCGCTCAACCTCCTAACCTCTCCCACAGAGAAAGGAGGAAAGTTATAGTGGAACATAAAATACCTGGTATAGTCTCCATAAATACTTTCCACACGTTGTTCGTCAAATTCCGTGCCCAATGTGGTAAGAACCAGTGCCTGAGTTTCTCCTCTGGTAAAGAGAGCAGAACCGTGTACCCTGGGAAATAGTCCCACGAGGCATTCGATGGGCCTTATGTCCTTAAAGCCCCTTCCATCTATTCTTTTCTTTTCTCCCAAGATCATCTCCCTTACCAGACGCCTTTCAAGTTCTCCCATAGCCTCCACAATAAGAGCCTCTTTGCCTTCGTATCTCTGGGCAAGACCTTCTAACACTGCCTTAAGGGCCCCTTGTCTTTTGGCCTGTCTTTCCTTCTTCTTGGGGGTCCTAATAACTTCCTTTAAGAAAGATGTGCCCAAGGCCTCCACATCTTTGATTAGCTCTCCATCTTCCTGGGCAAGGCTAAGCTCTCTTTTGGGTAGGCCACATTCCTCTCTTAATTCTTCTTGCAGATCCAACATGGGCTGGAGCTTTTCGTGGGCAAAGAAAAGGGCTTCAATTATCTCTTTTTCAGGCACAAATTTAGCCTCTCCTTCCACCATCACAATTGCCTTTCTATTCCCTGCCACCACAAGGTTTAGATCGGCCTCCTTTTGCTCGCCCCTTTTGGGATTTACAACAAGCCTTCCTCCTAACCTTGCCACCCTAACAGCGGCAATGGGCCCGGCAAAGGGGATATCGGATAAATGGAGGGCACAGGATGCTCCTAAGATGGCCAACACATCTGCCTCGTTTTCTTTGTCTGTGGAGAGCACCGAGGCAATAACTTGTGTCTCCATATTAAATCCGTGGGGGAAGAGTGGCCTTATGGGCCGGTCAATGAGCCTTGAAACCAGTATCTCCTGTTCACTTGGTCTGCCCATATCCCTTCTAAAGAAATTGCCCGGGATCCTTCCTCCCGCATATGACATCTCCTGGTATTCAACTGTTAAAGGGACAAAATCCACGCCAGGTCTTGGATCCCATGAACAAACCGCGGTCACCAAGACCACGGTTTCACCCAGAGCCACCACCGCAGATCCGCTGGCCTGCTTGGCCACTCTGCCAACTTCAATATGGATCTGCTTTTCGCCCACTTCTGCGCTTGAGGCCTTTATCATTAGTACCTTCTCCTATTTTCTGATTCCCAGGGCCTCAATAAGACTTAAATACCTGCCCCTATCCTTTGACTTTAAGTATTCCAAAAGGGCCTTCCTCCTGGCCACCAATTCCAAAAGCCCTTTCCTACAATGGTGGTCCTTCTTATGGAACTTTAGATGCTCCGTAAGATAGTTAATCCTGTGACTTAAAAGGGCTACTTGAACCTCTGGGGAACCGGTGTCACTTTCATGTCGCTTAAATTTCTCAAGAATTGCTTTTTTTATGTCACTAGTGTAAGCCAATTTTTCCTCCTTCTTACTTGAATTGTTTTAGTACCTCTAATGCCTTATCATAAGGCATTATTTCATTTTCCAGATTCTTTTCCCCTATTATTTTTGTGGAGTCAATGGCATCTTTCAGGGTGAAGGGACCAACTGCCCTGCGTGTAAGACTATAAAGATGCCCTAAAGTATCAAGCCTTTGGCCCAAATCATGGGCAAGACTCCTCATATAAAAACCTTTCCCTGCCTTTACAACCAATGATACATGGGGAAATGAATATGATTCCATCTCCACTTTAAATACTTCCACCTCCCTGGTTCTAACTTCAAATTCTTTTCCCCTCCTTGCTAAATCATAGGCCCTATGCCCATCTATCTTTACCGCTGAAAACCTGGGAGGGATCTGGGTGATCCTTCCTTCAAATTCCTTTAACACCTCAAGGATCCTTTCCTTTGAGGGTATAATGCTGTTTTTTTGGGCAACGACCCTCCCATCTCTATCAAAGGTATCTGTCTCAACTCCCAACATAACAACACCTTCATATTCCTTGGGAAGGCCTTTTAGTCTTTCAAACAATCTGGTAGCCTTGCCCAAAAGAATTATCAAAAGCCCCCTTGCAAATGGATCCAAGGTGCCTCCATGCCCTACTTTCTTTATCCTCAGGGTTTTTTTTACCCTCCTTACGATATCAAAGGAAGTACAGTGTTCTGTTTTGTTAACCAATAAAATGCCGTCAATTTTGATCATGCACTGATTTCCATCCCGTGCAACAGACGATTAAGTACCTTTGCCTTAATATTTTCCCAGTCTCCCTCCAATTCAAATCCAGCAGCAGCTCTATGCCCACCACCTCCAAATTCTAAGGCTATTAGAGCCACATCCTGGCCTCCGTTTGATCTCAGGCTAAATTTGAACCTTTTGTAACTGGTCTCCTTTGCCAATACAATGAGCTCAACTCCATAAAGACCTCTAAGTAACTCAACAAAATCATCTGCATCCTCTAAAGTTGCATTAGACCTTTCAAAGTCTTCACTCTTAAGCACTAAAATGCACAGGGCTCCATTTTTGTAAAACTCCAGATGCTTTATTCCTTCACATAATAGCCTTAGGGATTCTATCTTCTTCGTATTTGCTACCTTAGAGAACACCTCCCAAGGAACCACTCCCTTTTCTACTAAAAAATGGGCTACTGCTAATGCCCTGGAGGATGTATTATCAAACCTAAACCCTCCTGTATCTGTCTGTATGGCGTAGTACAAGTTCCCAAATACGTCTTTGTCAAAAGGTATCTCCAAGGACTTCAAAATCCAAAACAACATTTCTCCTACACAAGAGGCCTTTGGGTCAACCCAATTCACATCGCCAAAAAGACTGTTTGTCATGTGGTGGTCTATGTTTATAACTCTCTTGAAAGAATGGAGATGATTATAAACCTTACCAAGTCTCCTTCCATTTGCACAATCCAATGCCACACAGATATATTCATCTAATCTCTCAGGCAAATCACACCTTAAAATTTTATCTGTGTCTAACATTAAATAAGGTAATTGCAATGGTTTATGGATAAAAGGCCAAACATCTTTCCCAGCTCTCAATAGCCCCAATGAAAGAGCCAATAGTGACCCAATAGCATCCCCATCTGGATCAACATGGGAAACAATGAAAAACTTCTTTTCATATTTTAGGATGCGTGTTATCTCTTCAATCGTTTTGTTTTGTTCCATTAGAAATCATTTGTAACAATTTTTCAATTTTACTTCCAACTTCCATGCTTTCATCATAGAAAAAAATCAATTCAGGCACATAACGTAACGACATCCTCATTGCTATTTCTCTTTTAATAAATCCCTTTGCTGCAGCCAGCCCAACTTCTGCTTCTTTTTTCTTATCCAACTCACCCAAAACACTATAATATACCTTTGCTGTCTTTAAGTCATCTGTCATTACTACTTGGGTGAAAGTTACACCGCGAAGGCGAGGATCACCAATCCTTTCAATTAATATCAATGCTAACTCTTTCAGAATTTGTTCGGCTAATATTACAGATCTTTTGGGTTTCAATTTTATCCTTCAAATATTTAATATCTCAACATCAGTGGAAAGTATAGGAGCAATATACATTGAATCAATATAGTTCAGAATGCTATTTATACTTGTATCAACAAATTGCCTATCGTTGCCAACTGTTACTATTCCCAGCTCAAGTATTTGCCACTTATCATTTGCCCCAATTTCTGCTACTGAAACATTGAATTTTGCCCTAATTTTGGAAGACAAACTCTTTGCAATCTTCCTCTTCTCTTTGAGAGAATGATTTTCAGAAAGGTGAAAAGAAACTTTTAAAGTACCAACCACCATCTATTGGCTAACCTCTTCCAGGGCAAAAACCTCTATTATGTCTCCAGGTTTTAAATCCTGAAATCTCTCCAAACCAATGCCACACTCCATTCCCTCATGGACTTCTTTGGTATCCTCCTTAAACCTCTTTAAAGAAGCTATTCCTCCTTCATGGACCACTAAACCATCCCGTATAACTCTTACCTTACTATTTCTTCTCACAACTCCATTTCGCACAATACAACCTGCCACTATCCCCACCTTAGGTATCTTAAAGATCTGGAGGACCTCTGCCTCTCCCAAGGTCTTTTCTTCATATACAGGTTCTAACATTCCTGAGAGAGCCTTTTCCATGTCTTCAAGGAGGGTATATATTACATCGTAATATCTGATCTGGACCTTTTCCTTTTCTGCTACTTCCTTAACCCTGGGGTTTGCCCTCACATTAAAACCCAATATCAAGGCATTTGAAGCAGATGCCAACATGATGTCCGATTCGGTTATTGCACCGGTTGCAGCATGTATGATCTTTATCTTAATATCACCCTTGGTAACCTTGCTTAGGGCATCTGAAATTGCTTCCAATGAACCTTGTACGTCGGTCTTCAATACTACGTTTAGTTCTTTGGCCTCTCCTTCCTTTATCCTCTCAAAGAAATCCTCCATACTTATTGCCCTGGCCTTTGAAAGATCCCTTTGTTTCTCTTTTAGCCTTCTATGCTCCACTATTGTTTTGGCAGTCCTTTCATCGGGCACAACCAAAATCTCATCGCCGGCATTGGGCACTTCTTGCAAACCGTAGATCTCAACGGGCATGCTTGGCCCTGCACTCTTCATCTTGCTGCCTTTGTGGTCAAACATAGCCCTTATTTTTCCATACATCCCACCAGTTACCACGTAATCACCCACATTCAATGTTCCTTCCTTCACCAACACCGTTGCCAAAGGCCCTCTGGTCTTGTCCAACCTGGCCTCAATTATAAAACCCTTTGCCCTTTTATTGGGGTTTGCCTTTAGCTCCATTACTTCTGCCTGAAGTAATATCAAGCCCAAGAGCTCATCCACACCTGCTCCTGTCTTAGCAGAGATATTTCCAAATATTACATCTCCGCCCCATTCTTCTGGGATAAGACCTAAGTCTGCCAATTGTCTTTTTACCCTTTCGGGATTGGCATTGGGCTTGTCTATCTTATTTATGGCCACCACAATGGGGATATTTGCTGCCTTTGCATGGTTTATGGCCTCCTTTGTTTGGGGCATGACTCCGTCATCTGCAGCCACCACAAGCACTATAATATCTGTAACCTTTGCACCCCTCGCCCTCATGGCAGTGAAGGCCTCGTGACCTGGGGTGTCCAAAAATACAACACCTCCGCCATCGGTTTTAACGTAATAGGCGCCTATATGTTGGGTGATACCTCCGGATTCTGCCTCTGCCACCTTGGTTTTTCTGATGTAATCCAAAAGCGTTGTCTTTCCATGATCCACGTGTCCCATTACAGTAACTACAGGAGGCCTGGGCTCTAAATCCTCTTCCTTGTCGGGGATTTCCTGGAGCAGATCCTCTTCTTTAAAAACAACTTGTTCAATCTCTATACCAAACTCATCGGCCAAAAGAGCTGCTGTCTCATAGTCAAGGGCCTGATTTATGGTGGCAAGGGTACCCAACTCCAAGAGTTTTTTTATGAGTTCTGATGCCTTAACCCCCATGGCTTTGGCAAGATCTCCCAGTATGATGGTTTGTTCCATCTTTATCTTCTTTTTTGTGGGCTTGACTTCTGGTTTTACTTCTTCTTGGGGCTTAACCACCTTCAATGGAGCCGATGGAACGGGCTTTTTCTCCTTTTTCTTTTCCTTCTTGACCCTTAACTTGCCTTCGTAAAGCTCCTCTCTCTCATAAATCTCCATCTTTTTTATCTTTTTTAAAGTCTTTATGGACTCCCTTTCCTCAATGGCTTCTCTCTTTTTTTCCTTTTTCCTCTTTTGAGGCCTTATTGGTTCTCCTATGGGGATGCTCTCCACAGGAAAGATCTCCTCAATAGCTTGAGGAATCTCTTCCACTGGAGCCATCTCTGGGCTGGGTTCCTCAATTGTCTCCACTGGAGAAATAAATTCCTGTTCTTGTACCAAGGTCTCTTCTTGGGTGGTTGGCACAACCATTTTAAGTGGTTCTGGCTCAGATGGTTCCACAATAGGTTGAACAATCTCTTCAGGCCTCTTTATTATTTTTGCAGGCTCTTCAAATTTTTTCTTGGGTTTTTTCTTGTGCTTAAAATGTTTGTGCTTGAATTTTTTCTTTTCAAGTTTTGTTTCAACCTTAGCCTCAACCCTTTCTTCTACCGAATCCCTTTGCACTTCTTCCTCGTATTCCATAGGAATTTGTAAAGCCTTTAAAGTTTCTTTACTTTCAGCAATTACTTCTGTCACAGTTTCTCTCTCAATTGTGGATTTTTGTATCTCCTGCCTAATATCTTCTGTAGCAACAGGTTTTTCCTGTTTTGGGATTTCATCTTGGTCAGATGGTGGCACAAACGACTCTTCAGATTTCACCTTCCTTCGCCTTATAACTCCAGGATTTATCCTGGTCTCTTCCACCTGTAAAGCCTTATCTGCACCTGAAGAAGAGATAATTTCTTTGGCCTTTTTAATTGTAGTTTCGTCAAGGATAACCATTGTATTGGGAAGGTCTAGTCCTGCGGCCCTAAGTCTCTTTAAAAGGGCCTCGCTATCCATGCTGAGTTGCTTTGCAAACTCATAAAGTCTCATATTAGACATTTATCCCCCTAAATCTCTTTGTCTCCCATGGGCACGATAGATCTTATCTCTCGCTTCAGTACCTTTGAAAGTGTTTTCCTTCTTTTTTCAAGCAAAGCAAGGCATGACCCAACCTTACACACATATGCACCCCTTCCAGGCATACTCATCTCTTTGTCCCAGATTACTTTACCGGTACCATCTAAGGCAAGCCTCATAAGCTCTCCCTTTGGCCTTTTCTCTCCGCAACTTATACATGTCCTTATGGGTACATGCCTCCTCTTCATTGTTTTGTCTCACCCAAGGCCTTACTTTCTTCCCTTATCACATATTCCCTTGCCTTGGCTATCAGGGTCTTGGCCATTTCTTCATCCACACCAGGGATTGCTGCAAGTTCAGAAGGAAGGGCCAAACTCACCTCCCTTGCTGATCTAAACCCATACTGGGTAAGCTCTGCTGCAAGTTTTTCACTCACACCTTCAAGGGAGATGAGGGATATATATCCCTCCCTAAGTTTCTTATTATACGTGCTTTCGTCTATCACATCCAGATTCCAGCCAGTAAGCCTTGCTGCAAGCCTCACATTTTGGCCTTTTTTGCCAATGGCAAGGGATAGTTGATCATCAGGTACCACCACCTCCATTGATCTGTGGTTCTCATCCACCACCACACGAACTATGTCAGCAGGTGCAAGGGCATTGCACACGAACCTGGCCGGGTCCTTTTCCCATACCACTATGTCTATTTTTTCACCCCTAAGCTCCTGCACCACAGCTTGGACCCTTGTACCACGAAGGCCTACGCAAGCACCCACAGGGTCCACATCTGGGTCTTTACTGGTTACGGCAATCTTAGCCCTGCTACCCGGTTCTCTCACCACCTGAACAATCTTCACAATGCCTTCAGCTATCTCAGGTACCTCTGCCTCAAAGAGAGCAGCGAGGAAATTGGGATGGCTCCTTGAGAGTACTATTTGGGGACCCTTACTGTATGGCTTCACATCCAAAATATATGCCCTTATCCTATCTCCTTGCTTGTAGATATCATTGGGAATTTGTTCAGATACAGGAAGCTCTGCCTCTGTTCTTCCAAGATTTACGATTATGGATCCCCTATCAATCCTTTGCACTATTCCGTTAACTATTTGACCTTTTCTGTCTTTAAAGTCAGAATATACTTGACTCCTTTCTGCCTCCCTCAGTCTCTGGATAATTACTTGTTTTGCACTCTGGGCAGCAATCCTACCAAACCTTTCCATGCTCATCTTAATTCCCAAGCTATCACCCAATTCACACTCGGGGTCAATCTTTTTTGCCTCTTCATAGGAGATCTGCAAATTGGGGTCTTTCACCTCTTCAACTACTTCCTTGAATTCGAATACCTCTATTTCTCCCAATTCATGATTAAATCGTACTTCCATTTCAAAATTCGGACCGAAGGTTTTTTTGGCTGCTGTCTTAACTGCATCTTCCAAGGTCTTTATGAGTATTTGTTGGTCCATACCCTTTTCCCTGGCAACTTGGTCTATTATTCTCTTAAGTTCCCCATTCATCACTTAATCCCCATCTTATCCTTCCCAAAATCAAAGATCACATTTGCTTTTTTAACATTAGAAAGTGCCAATGTAAACACTTGCTCACCTGTCTCTAAAATTATTTCAGAGTTCCTTATGTCCTTTAGTATCCCTTTAAAGTTCTTTCTTCCACCAACGGGTTCCTTCATAATAACTTTTATCTGCTCTCCCACATATTTTTTAAAATCCTTTTCCCTCCTAAGGGGTCTGTTTAGGCCAGGAGAAGATACCTCTAAGTTATAAGTCCTATCCACATAGTCTTCCACATCTAAAATGTGACTTATCTCTCCGCTTAGGTTGACACAGTCCTGTAAAGTAATTCCACCTTCTCTGTCCACATAGAGTCTAAGGATCCAATTTCCTTTTTCCATTACAAACTCCACTTCCACCAGCTCATATCCATTGGCCTCTATGATGGGAGCCAGTAGCTCCCAAGATCTCTGGATTATGAATTCAGAAGACCTCATCTTGAACCTCATCAATAAAAAAGCGGGCTAAAGCCCGCAGATTTCTCTGCATGTTTGGAGCGGGCAACGGGATTCGAACCCGCGACACCAAGCTTGGGAAGCTTGTACTCTACCAGCTGAGCTATGCCCGCTTAATATTTTTTTATAAGGCATTGCCTACGTGCAGTCAAGCGTTTTTATTGGTGCTATTAAAACAACCTTGCCCAGCAAGCACATTTCAAGGCAATAATCCTTTTAACTTTTCCACTTTGAAAACTCGAATTTAAAGGCAATAAGACCAATTTCTAATAGAAAGGATCTATTTTTTTCAAATAAATGCAAGATTTTTTTTAAGAGTAATTCCAGGCTTCGAGCTTTTCATATGGTTATACCATTGTTTTATCAGCAGATTTCATTGAACAATCCTTATTTGTAATTTTAACAGGTCATTTTAAATTGTAAAGGCTTGTAAGAAATTTCGTGCTTGCCATAATGCTTAAGCTCTTCTTGCCTTGTTTTGTTAAAAGAGAAAATTTTTTCTATTTACGAAGTGTACATCATCTCTTCTACTCCAAGCCTTGAAAAAACTGATGCCTTCATTTAAGGATCTACTTTTTGATCATCATTTTATTTACATTATCCACTTTCACTCCAAGTACCTTGCTATTTTCTCTTTTCACTTTCCTTTTATCTTTTTGGGCCCTCTTCTTTATCCTGGTGAAGAAAATTACCCCTTGGAAATCTAAACAAAAAAATTGCATCCAGTCTGCTCGAAAGTCTTTTTAACGTTTCACCCAAGGTGAGGAAGTTAATTTGGTATTGTGTTCAAATTTAGCAAAAACACAAGCCTTCCAATTGGCAAAAATGGGGATGCAAATCAAAATTTTCTTGCTAAGCTCTTCTTACTTGAGAGGCTGTGTGATAATGGGATCTTTTGGAGTTTTTAAAAATTTTTGTGTTTTGTAAGGAATTAAGACCATGAGGTTTATAATAAAGCGCTTTTCGGATCATGAATGAGCTTTCAACACTGGACATAGCCTTTTAAAGGTTACATAATCCAAGATCTATGAAGAGGGGGATTTATGATTGTAGGTTGCCACATGCCCTATTTTATTCCCTATCCAGGATATTTTCTCCATGTGTCCTTATGTGATGTGTTTGTCTTGTTGGATTCGGTTCAGTTTCCCCAAGGCCGTAGCTGGGTTTCAAGGAATCTCATTAAATCAGATAAAGGCAAGGCATGGGTTAGTGTTCCTGTGTTCAGAAAGGGTTTTGGATTACAATATGTAAATCAGGTGAAGGTTATGAAAGAGGGGAATTGGTCAAAGAAATTGATAAAGACATTTGAAACTGTTTATAAAGATGCCCCTTATTTTGAAGATCACATGGAGATTGTACTCACCACGTTTAGTAGTCCTCCGGAACGATTGCTTGAAATAAACCTCATTTTTTTTGAATATATCTTGACCCAGCTTTCAATAAAAACAGAGATCATTTTGCTTTCGTCCATTGGTATCAACGCAAAAGAACCAATGCTTTCCTATCTCGTTGCAAAGGAGCTCGGTGCAAAGGTTTTCCTTTCAATGACCCCAAAGAAGAAATATTTGGATGCCACGATGTTTGAAAAAGGCCATATAACCCTAAAGTTTATTCAATACAAGCCCATAGTTTATCCACAACTATGGGGCAATTTTGAGCCCAATCTTTCCACCTTGGACCTGTTATTCAACTGTGGAACCCGTTCCAAACACTATATTGATGCTATCAAAGATAAGTGCATTAGACCATACTAATGGGTTGCCCAGTGGCCTCCAAAACACTACTCCAGAGCCTTCCGTTGGGATCTATTTGTTTCCTCCTGGAAACAGCTAAAGGAATAGGTACGTGGGTAAATTCTCCGTTCCAATATCCAACCACTATGTCTGTTCTGCCAGCCATTCCTGCATGAACTGCATTGTGACCCAACAGGAGGCAAAATACAGAATCGTGGGGATTTGCCGGTGTGGATCTGATGGTATAACTTGGGTCTATGTATTTTAAATTCACCTCTATGCCCTTTGCTTTGAAATATTCCAGGATCTTCTGTTTTAGAAAGATTCCTATATCTGCAAATTTTCTATTACCAGAGGCATCCCTCTCTTCTGGCCTATCCATAAGATCCTGGCCTGCTCCCTCTGCAACCACGATTACCGCATGGTTTCTGGTTTTAAGCCTCTCCTCCAATGCTCCCAAAAAGGCCTCAAGACTGAAAGGTACCTCAGGCACCAAACAGAAATTCACCTCGCTGTTTGCAAGTGTTGCATGGGCTGCAATGAAGCCGGATTCCCTTCCCATTAGCTTAACAAGTCCTATACCGTTTCTGTAACCCACTGCCTCTACGTGTGCAGAATAGATCACACGCCTGGATTCTGCTACTGCAGTTTCAAAACCAAAAGACTTATCCACAAAAGATATATCGTTGTCTATGGTCTTTGGGACCCCAACCACTGCAACCTTAAGGCCTCGTCTTTGGATCTCTTCCCAAATGGCATGTGCTCCCCTCAGGGTCCCATCTCCTCCTATGGTAAAGAGCATACCTATATTCATCCGTTCTAAAGTATCCACCATTTCTTCTATATCTTGGGGTCCTCTGCTGGAACCCAATATGGTACCACCCATCTGATGTATCTCGCTCACCAACTTTGGAGTAAGTTCTAGTGGCTTGTGTTTATACTTAGGAGAAAGTCCTTCGTAGCCGTATCTAAAGCCAAAGACGGTTTCCACTCCATAGTGATGAAATAGGCTCAGCACAATAGCCCTAATTACATCATTTACACCCGGACAAAGACCTCCGCATGTCACAATCCCACATCTCAGCTTAGAGGGATCAAAGTAGATCTTTTCCCTGGGGCCTGCCATCTCAAAGCAAGGAGGATGGTTATTCCAAAATTCCTTGCAGGATATATCCTTTAGGTTTGAATAGTATAAAACCTTATCGTGGTCCGTCACAAACTGGACCCCACGCAATGGTGAAGGGATCTTGGACTCGCCCAGTTTTATTACTTGAAAATCTTTCGCATTAATGTTTTCCAGACACTTCACTTATTTCCTCCAAGCTAAAAAATTATATGGGTAATCTTTCCACGTATTGTGTTAAATAAAATCTGCCTTCTTTTATCCAATTCTTCAAGATCTCTGCCACCTCAAGGGCCTTCACATAGGAAGAGATGGGTACGGTGGGGACCTCTTGCCCGTTGAATCTGATGGTACCGCTTTTAAGTTCTGCATAACTCACCTGGCCCAAACTTTTGGCTTCTCCCATAGGATAATCTGCTCCGTAATCAACAATCTGCGTAAATATTTCCTCATCAGAAATCCCGCAGAATCTTGCTATCTCTTCATCCAATATTGGAATAGGCACTCCTATACCCACTGCCAGAGAACACCCGTATCCCAATATACTCACACCCACGACCCATCTGGGATCCATCTCCTTTAGATCGCCCATTACCATTAGGGTACCAGCGGGCTTCAATGGAATGCCGTTTTCACCCCTTGGTACATTGGGGTTGTGCTGTGTGCCAGGGCCTATTACATAGCCTTGGGCTCCGCCCAAAAATATCTTAGTGCCAAGCCCAATGGTCATAAAATAGGGATCTTTCATTAATGGGCTCAATTCTCCAGAGGTGGCATAATTTGCATTACCAGCGTGGGGTTTTAGTACCCCCATATAAGTGTATATGGTCTTTTCTCCGAGATTTATGGCGCAGTTGTAATTCTGATAGCAGTTCCTGGGATTTAAAAGCTTGGCATAGGGAAGCTCCTTGAGAGTCACCTTTTTGGAGACCTCTTTGTTGGGATAACAATCGGTGCCATAAGCAATGGCCTTCAAGTGAACCCTTTTCCCCGCAACCAAGTCTTGGATAACATGCCCTCCTCCGTATTTGAATAGACCAGGATGTACCCTGTTTAAGGGATCCTCTTCCTGTGGTTCTGTGGCACCTATGTAGATATCAACAGCTGCAAGGCCAGCATATGCAGGCACATTGTTGAGCCATACTCTGTGTGCCTTTGTTGTGGGTTTGGTATGCCCGAAATTTATAAAAGCACCAGAAGAACACATGGTGGAAAAGGTACCTGTGGTTACCACATCCACTTCTTTAGCTGCCCTTTTGTGGCCTATCTCCTTTACCAATTTCACCATTTCATCGGCCCTAAGCACCACCACCTCTCCAGAGGCAATACGTCTATTTATCTCTTGGATGGTCCTCAAGCTTTCCTTTGCACCCATATGTCCTCCTGTTTAATGACTTTGATGACTATTTTATCCTGGATTCTACCACCTGCCAGTCTATGTTCTTAAAAAAAGCCTCGATATAATCTGCTTTTTTAAGACCATAGTCAATCATGTAAGCATGTTCAAACACATCCATTATAAGCAAGGGATTTAGTCCAGCAGGGTGGCCAACATCGTGTTCATTGATCCAAAAGTTTATAAGCTCGCCACCAAGTGGATCTTGATACAGTATAACCCATCCTATACCTCTCATTGCACCTATGGCCTTGAACTCCTTTTGCCAATTCTCAAAGGATCCAAAGGAACGTTCAAGGGCCTTTAATAGCTTTCCATCTGCCTTTGGACTACCCTTTCCACCAAGATTCTCAAAGTAATATTCATGTAACCTCATGCCATTAAACTCCCAACCAAGTCTACGTTTAAGTTCCGCATACTCAGGAGTATTGGACTTCCCTTCCTTATGTAGCTGGTCTGTGAGCTCCAAGATCTTGTTGGTATTGGTCACATATCCCTGATACAAGGTGAAGTGGTTCTTTATCAAGGCCTCGCTAAAACCTTCCATTCCCAAACATTTTGGATATTCCTTTGCCTTGTAGGTCATACTTGCCTCCTTTTCTTTTGCATCAATCATCCAAAAGGGTGCAAAACAGAGAGCACCCATCCCAAGTCCCATTATTAAAAACTCTCTCCTTGAAATGGCCATAACTACCTCCTTTCTAAGGCTACTTTAGACTTTCTTTTATTCAAATGCAATCATAGCCATCAGATCTACAGGGATACGGCGAAGTCAAAATTTTGGGTAGAGAAATGCGTTTAAGAAGTA
>Ga0197142_1001375_pt1 | contig 22349 bp, 16 predicted proteins | sample GBS60_MetaG_FD_148614 | JGI IMG/M metagenome (GOLD analysis project Ga0197142, IMG submission 148614) | Sediment microbial communities from Great Boiling Springs, Gerlach, Nevada, United States - GBS 60_MetaG | ecosystem: Environmental > Aquatic > Thermal springs > Hot (42-90C) > Sediment... | reverse complement strand
AGGGGGCGATACCGTGGAGCAAGGCGTGCATTTTATTTCGCTGGAAGCATTGGTTGAAGCGCCAGAAGAGAGCAATGCTTTCGGTATCGTAGAAGTGTATCCCGATAAGCTAATTCTGAAAGGCGAAGGCGTCATGAAAAATCGCCATTTGGATTTGCGATTTAGGTCTCGTGTGCCAGCATAGTTGTGCGCCTATCGAGCGCCGAAAGCACAGCTTGCACCACGGCAAGTGGCTCAATTTCTCGCATGCACTTGAAATGCTTGGCAGGACAGCTCTTGCGCCCGATGTGCGAACAAGGCCGACACGGCAACCCCTCACGCTCCAAAATCTGATAAGGCGTGCGAAATGGCATAAAGCCAAACTCCTTGACGGAGGAGCCAAACACGGCAACAATCGGTTTCTGAAAAGCCGCACCGATATGCATGAGACCTGTGTCGTTGGTCAGTATGGCATCGGCGCGTGCCAGAAGCGCCGCAGTCTCAAGCAGCGAGCATTTCCCTGAAAAATCCTTGACCGCTTGGCGATGGCTTAGCAAAGCAAGCAGGTTTGCCCCAAGTGCGGCGTCGTCTTTTCCACCGAGTAGGATAACTTGAACATCCTGCGTCTTCAAGAGCGCATTGAGCACGAGCGCCAGTTTGTCAATCGGGAATCGCTTCGTGAAATGCGCCGCCCCGTAGCAGACGGCAAGTGTCGTTTTAGGCTCAATTGCTTCGGCAGCAAAGCGTTTAGCGGACTCGCTAAGAAAGAGCTCGCACCCTTTGCCATCATCTTCAATGCCAAACTTGCGACAAGCAGAAAGGTAGCGCAGTGGCACAGGCAAACTGTTTGCCAGCAAGTTCCACTTAAACCAGATAAGCAGAAGTTTTTTCCAATTTTCTTTGCGGTAGACGGCAACATGCCGTGCCAAAGAACGCCGCAACCAGCGTGAGCGAAAGCTATTTTGCAAGTCGATGCACGCATCATAGTGCGTTGGGCGAAAATTTTCCAGCGCGTGGACATGAGAGAGGTAAGGATTATGCACGAGCAATTCTGCAAATGCCGAGCGAGTGAGAAAATCAATTTGAGCATGGGGAAAAGCCTGGCGTGCCTGCCGAATGAGCGGCGTGGTCAGCACAATATCGCCAATCGAGCTTAGACGAATGATGAGAAGGCGCTCAAGGGTCATAGACCGCAAAGTTAGACGGAGAATTTCTCGGTCTCTGCTATGAAGGTGTCACGGGTATCAATTTTAGGTTCAGGTGAGGTGGGCATAGGAACAGCTTTGATAATGAGAAGCGTGATGTCGTCGAACTGGTCGCGATTGCCGACGAAATCAATCAGTGCGCCTTCAACAGAGGTGAGCACATCGCTGGCGGCAGCGGACTTGTGGCGCTCAATCAGCTCCATGAGTCGTTCCATGCCGAATTCTTCATCGGCGGAGTTTTTGGCTTCGGTAACGCCGTCGGAGAAAAATGCAAAAATATCGCCATCGTCATAGCAAATGGTCTCGGTGTGGAGCAACTGAGCAAAGCGTTCGCTGTGGTCCAGACCAATCGCCATGCCAGAGGGTTTAATAATGCGAACGGTGTGCTCACGAGACGAATACCAAATCATGGGCAAATGTCCAGCGCGAACAAGAGAGAGGGTTTTTTCTTGGGTATCGAAGCAAGCGCATATCATGGTAACGAATGAGCGGCGTAAATCGCGTGAGAAAAGCACGGTATTAACTTTTTCAAGCAAGTCTTTCGGTGCAGTCACGCCGCTTTGATAAAGGGTGCGCACAATGCCTTGCACACGCGACATATACATGGCCGCAGAGATGCCCTTGCCAGCCACATCGCCAACTAATGCCGTGATGTAGCGCGGCTTTGGGGAGTCTGCGCTGTCGTAGAGCAAATCGTAGTAGTCGCCGCCGACTTCGCCAGCAGAAAGGTAAGTTGCGGCAATTTGCAGGTCGGCACAGGTCGGAATTTCTCTTGGCAGTAGTTCTTGCTGAACTTTTTGGGCAAACTCCAGCTCGCGTCGCAGGCGTCGCTTATCGCTGGCTTCTTTATTCAAACGTGCATTTTCAAAAGCCACAGCGGCTTGCTTGGCTAAGGACTCGATAAAGTGCAAATCATCTTCCTTGTAAATTTCTTCGGAGCGCTTTTCAGCAAGCAGAATCATGCCAATTTGCTTGTTTTTGATGATAAGGGGCACCAGCAGTTGAACGTTGGCATCTTGCAATCCTTTGAGAAGTGAAGGGTCGCTGGGCAAAAGCAATTCACTTAAAGGTGAAGGCAAAGTAAGCTCAATGCCGACGGAATAAAGGTCAGCCGCATCGCGGGAAGCCAGCTTTTCGCAACTGCCCTTGGCACTGACCACTCGATACTTGCTTTGATGCCGCAAAAAAATGGCCACACCCTTTAGCTGCATGTATTTCATGATGTCGGTGCAAAGCGACTCGGCAAGTTCAGAGGTGGTGATTTTCTCGGCAAAAATTTCAGACAGCTCGGTCAGGGCGCGCTTGTAATCGTATTGCTGCCGGTGGAACCAGCGGTCTAAAGCCAGCTTTCCTTCGCGCATCACAAGCCAGAAGCCGACGCTCATGATAGCGCCAAAGAGAATGTAGAGAAATCGCTCGCCTTCCTTGTTGCCAGAAGGATTGTTGTGGTCAATAAAAATTTTGACGCTCATGGGCGTAAACTTCACGCTGATTTGATGCTCAAAATCTAACCCTGCCAAAAAGGCAATCAGATTAAGGAAGAGCACAGAGGTAAGGAAAATGAGTGCCGCAAGGGCAATGTTGTAGGTCAGCCCGCGCTTCATGATGCGCGTAATGCCAAAGAAGCGATACTTTGTGACGCTGTAAAAACTGGCGACTGGCACTACCACCGAGAGCAGCAGCAGGTAGAGAAACTCACGACCGTAGAGGCTGAACAGTATCCAGCCCAAAGGATACGACAGGGCTAAAAAAAGCATGGCGCGCCATATCCAGCGTTGCGCCCTGCGCGTGTCGGCATCGTGGCGCAAAAGAATTTCACGCTGAAGCAGGCTAAGCCCCGCGCCATAGGCAGCAATAGCGGCAACGAAAATCAAAAACGCAGGCTGCAGAATGATGAGCACTGCGCCCACAACAACCCCAGTGAGATAAGCCGCTTGAACAAAGCGCCATTGAAGAGAGAGTTGCAAACTTGGGCGCGGGTAATACAGTGCGGCGTGCAACGAAAGCGGCACACCTAAAAACAACGCAACCCACCACAGGATGCCACCATAGCCGCCTTTGCCAACACCGGTAATCGCAAAGAGTGGTGAAAGCAGAATAAGTGAAAGTGAAAAAAGTTGAGCGCCTTTGAATTGCGGTCGAAGCAAGCCAACGAACAAACCAACCGTCAGCGTAGCGCCCATGACGAAAAGGGAAAGCAAAATCGCCCAGTCAATTCCGACGCGCGCAATCGTTACTTTCAGCGAGAGCACTGTATTGTCGCGCCGAATGGTGTAGTTGATAACATCGCCGGGCTTTGTTTGCTTGAGAATACGATTGGCTTCACGCGCATTTGCAAAAGGTTGGTCGTTGATTGCCGTCAAAATATCGCCGACACGAATCCCAGCTTGGTCGGAGGCGCCGCCGGGAACAACTTGCACAATGCGCACGCCCTCGGGCGTATCCTGAAAAAGATTCTCGTCCGTAGGCGAAGTGAAAATGCCCACAACTTCAGCAACCTTTCCAACTGCAACAATCAGCGCAAGACCGATGAGCAAGAGTCGGAATAGCAAAGGGCGACGAGAAAAATATGTCTGCAGTGAATCGTCCATTTTTTACTTTGGCAAAAATACGATTTCAGCGCCAATATCGTGTGTAATGTTTCGGTCAAAAAACTTAAAGTGTTAAAAGGCTGTATTTAAATAGGCAGAAACAGCGCATTTAGTTTTTTTTGAGAGAGCGTTTTCTTATACTCAAAAAACTCTATCAACAGAACATCAACACGCTGACGCCCAAGCGCCTGAGCTGGTGCCAAAGCGAAAAGTTGGATAGTATCGTTTGTTTTTCCGATAACCGCAATAGAATCTGAACTTATGATGCGAAAAAGTGGTCTCCTCGTTATACTTGTTGCGCTGGTGCCAGCCGTGCTCTCTGCTCAAACCATCAATTCGGCGGGAGCAGAAACAAAGTTAGTCATCCGAATAGTGGCGCCATGCTTGAACATCACGCAGCGTGAGCAAGTCATGCAACGCATCGTGCAGCGCTTCAATGATGCGGGTATTCACACGCTGCAATACTCAAACGACGATGAACAGCATGCCTATCTCATCGTGGTCATTACACCGTCACGCAATGCGATGGCAGGGACGCCCGCGGCGACCTCGCGTCTGCGAACCTTCTCAAACGCCACAAGCGACTACCTTGCCACACCGTTTAATGCAACGACAAATCCAAATGCACTCTACGATGTGTCGCTATCTTTCAAGGCAGGCAACACGGGGTCGCGCTTTATCTCACGCGCAGAGTCGCATGATTTTGCACGCTACAATTCCACAAGTGTCAACAGCGCTGGCAAGTTAGAGTGGGCAACCATGCTGCATGCCGTAAATGGCGTCGAGTTCATGATTGCCGATGTCATTTACAATGCATTTAATCAGCATATGAGCGTGCTATCCAATGCGTCGCAAGCCGCTGAAGAAGAAAGCAAGTAAGGGCGAGCGGACGTTAAGAATCAAGGCTTGGGCAGAGGGAATCGGTCAATGAGTTCGCGAGCTTTGCGTCCGGCTTCGCTTTGTGCATCAAGTTCAACAGCGCGCTGCCACAGTTGATGCGCTTCAGCCACCTTGCCGATTTGCATGTAGAGAATGCCCAAATTGACATGGGCTTTTTGATGCTGGGGTCCATCCTCAACAGCGCGTCGCATTTCAGCCACAGCCCGTTGAGAAAGAGCAGGGTCGCCTTGCTCACCAAGTTTTAGGAGCACGATGGCATAATCGACACGTGCGTCAACATTCTTTGGCTCAATGGAGAGGTAGGTTTCGTAGAGCGTCTTTGCGGTAACATAGTCTTCTGCATCGTCATAGAGATTTGCAGCACGTAGCCACAATTGAGGCACCTTGGCGCCAGCAAGTGCCGCAGCGGATTTGACATAAAAGCCAGCGCGGTCAAGTTGTTGCAAGTCAATGTATTCTTTTGAGAGTGCCAGTGCTAAAGCAACTTTTTGAGCCGAGTCCGTTTCAGCCGAAAAACGTTGATGCAAGGCTTCAAGACGACTAAGGGTTGCTGTATCGACCAAAACTGGTGAAGACAGGCGAGAAGGAGCGGCTGGGGGCGCAGGTTCAGCAGCCTCTACCATAGGTTTGGCGCCTTCGCCGGCGGCACCAGATTTCTTGAAGGCAACTTTGGCGCTCATGCCTTGGTAGCCGAACGTGGCAAGCAGCACTAAAAAAAAGAGGGCACTGGAAAGCAAGATGAGTTGCTGTGCACGCACAGCCGAACTTGACTGCGATGAAGGCGCTGGCGGCACAGACGAAGGGGCTGTATCTGAATTCGTCGGAAGAGAAAACTTGAGGTCACTGCCGCAATGCGGGCAGACTTGCGCATCGGGCAGGACGGTTACGCCGCAGTGTGGACAAGTGGAGCGAATGGGGGAAGCGGAAACGGTATTACTCATCTTTGTCTTTCGGTAACCTCTTGAGTTTTTCGCTCACTGCGGTTTTGAACTCGCGTGAAATTTTGAAAGTCGGCACATATTTTTCCTTGATGATGACTTTTTCGCCAGTGCGGGGATTGTGAGCAATGCGACGATTTTTCTTGCGCACATTGAATGTGCCGAACCCGCGTATTTCAATGCGCTCCCCAGATTTGAGCGACTCGATAACCGTTTCAATAAACCCGTCGACAACCGTTTCGGTTTCTTGCTTGGTCAGACCCGTGCGACTCGCAATGATGTTTACAATGTCGGCTTTGGTCACTGCTGAACAAGTCTTTGGTTAGAGAAAGCGTCGTAATACATTATACAGTTAGGGCTTCGCCAGCGATGATGCGGTCAATTTCACTTGCGGTGAGCGTCTCGCGCTCAATGAGTGTTTTAGCCAAGCGATGCAGAATGTCAATGTGGTCGGTCAAAATCCGACGCGCGTTTGCCATGCATTCCGAGACGATATGCCGCACTTCGCTATCGATGGCCACAGCTGTTTCTTCGCTGTAATCTCGTACTCGGCCAAAATCGCGCCCCAAGAACACCTCTTGATGTTTGGAGCCATAGTTCAGAGGTCCCAAACGTTCGCTCATGCCCCATTCGCAGACCATTTTTCGAGCCAACTCGGTAGCGCGCTCAATATCATTGCCTGCGCCCGTGCTAATCTCATTGAAGATGATTTCTTCTGCGGCACGTCCGCCAAGTGCATATGTGATCATCGCCAAGATATACTGGCGTGAGTAGGTGTGTCGGTCTTCGAGAGGCAGGTAAGACGTTAAGCCCAACGCACGTCCTCTGGGAATGATGGTAACTTTGTGCACGGGGTCGGAGCCCTCGGTAAACTTGGCAACGAGCACGTGCCCGCTTTCGTGGTAGCTGGTAATTTCCTTTTCTTTTGGCGAGATGTAGATGCTTTTGCGCTCCGGTCCCATCAGCACCTTGTCGCGAGCATTTTCAAGGTCCTGCATAGTAACCTGATTGCGGTTGGCGCGTGCGGCAAAGAGTGTGGCTTCATTGACAAGGTTAGCAAGGTCGGCACCTGCAAAGCCAGGCGTGCCTTGAGCAATGAGTTGAAGATTGACATCACTGGCAAGCGGGACTTTGCGCGTATGAATTTTCAGAATGGCTTCTCGGCCGCGCACATCAGGCTTATCGACGACAATTTGTCGGTCGAAGCGACCGGGACGCAGCAAGGCCGAGTCGAGAACGTCGGGACGGTTAGTGGCGGCAATCAAGATGACATGGTCGTTGGTGTCAAAGCCATCCATTTCAACCAGAAGTTGGTTCAGCGTTTGCTCTCGTTCGTCGTGCCCGCCGCCTAAACCCGCACCACGAGAGCGACCGACCGCATCAATTTCGTCGATGAAGACGATGCACGGCGCATGACGCTTGGCTTGCTCAAACAAATCGCGCACACGCGAAGCGCCCACGCCAACGAACATTTCCACAAAATCGGCACCAGACATGGAAAAGAACGGCACGCCAGCTTCCCCAGCCACTGCTTTGGCTAAGAGAGTCTTGCCTGTGCCCGGCGACCCCAACAGCAACACGCCCTTCGGAATTTTTGCGCCCAATTGCTTGAACCTATCAGGCTCACGCAGGAAGTCTACGACCTCTCTTAGCTCGAGCTTGGCTTCATCGCAGCCAGCCACATCGGCAAAAGAAACTTTGGTGTCGAACTCGGTAATCATCTTCGCACGGCTTTTGCCGAAATTGAAGACGTTGCGTGTCATTCCATTCTGCGCAGTAAGCCGGCGAATAATCACGAAGTAAATCACGCCGATAACAATCCAAGGTCCGAAGACAATGAGAAACTGTGTAAGTGTGCCTTCTTCGCGATGCTCGATTTTTATTTTGACATTTTTAGCCACCAACTCATCTGCCATCGTGCGGTCAAAGTCGGGCAATTTAACCGTGAAGCGGTCACTTTTCTTCTCGCCGCGTCCATCAGCAAGTTCAAGCGGCTCATACTTGTAGAGAATGCCGGTCAGCAGCGCACTGCCATCGCGCTTCTCAATGACCACTTCTTTGATTAAAGATTGCAAAATCAAGCGCCGATACTCGTTGTAGGAAACTTCGGGAATAGGCGGTTCGCTGCTCGTAAAGAGCTTTTGCAAAAAAATGAAGAGCAGAACCAGCGCAAGGGCGTAGAGCAAGACGCGCAGGGTGCGCTTGAACTGGTCATCAGGGTCAGTGTTTCCGCCGAAGTTGCCAAAAGGTGGGTCGTTATCTTCTCGTATAGGTTTGAAGCGATTTCGTGTGCTCTTAGAGCGCCAGCCGTCACGATTCTTGACAAATGAATTATCCGCCATAGCTTTACTACCTTTTTACTACTGTTTGAGTGGATTGCTCAAAATTGCCGAGCAATCAAATGTAACAATAAACTTCTGTGCAAGCAGTCTTAATATGAAGAATCTTTACGGCTCTCGCAACTTGTAGACTGCGCGCAGGTTGCGCTTCTTCTGTGCTACATCTAAACCGTAGCCAATTACAAATTGTTTCGGTATGAAAAACCCCACATAGTCGACTTCGAATTCCAACTGCGCAACCCCTTCCTTGAAAAAGAGCGCACAAAAGCGCACGCTCTGCGGGTGCAATTTAAGAATCTCGTTGCGGATATAGGTCAAGGATAAGCCCGAGTCGACAATATCTTCAACGACAATCACATCGCGCCCGGCAAGCGGCATATCAACCGCTTTGAGGCACTGAATTTCCCCTGATGAAATTTTGCGGTTGCCGTAGCTTGAGAGCTTGTAGAAATCAATCTCCACATCAAGCGTTTGCACGGCGCGCACAAGGTCGGCTAAAAAAATGAATGCACCATTGAGAATGCCGACAAAGACAGGGCTTTTGCCCGCATAGTCGCGCTCAATGGCTTGACCCAGCTGCATGACGCGCTCTGCAATGGCCGCTTCAGAGAGATAAAGGTCAAAGACATCTGTGCCGATAGAAATGCTACTGGGATTCGGAAGGGCTGGTGCCGTCAAGTGATTCATGGTGATGGTCAAAACAGTTGAGCAAAATCGCAACAAAGGCGTCCTAAACCTGCACCGCAGTCTGCAAAAAAATTAACCTCAAAGATAAAAGACCCGCTTCAATTCCAAAAACCTGTGCTTCAACTCTGCAAAGAAGAAAAAAGCGTGCACAAGGCACAAAGCGAAAGCGCAATGACAATCTTTTTACACCCAATCATAAAACTCGTAAATTTGGAGCGGCTTGTCTCTCCATCAAACGCAGTAAAATCATGCAAGCGTTAGCACATCTGTTATCTGAAAATTTCCTGCTCTTACTGTTTCTCGTCTCCGGTATTGGCTACTTGATTGGCAAGATTCGCATCAAAGGATTCAGTTTGGGCATTGCGGCAGTGTTGTTTGTGGGGTTAGCCTTTGGGGCTTTGGGACCCAATGTCGAGCTGCCTGAATTTTGTCATCTCTTTGGGCTGGTGCTGTTTGTCTACACGATTGGTTTATCGAGTGGACCGAGTTTTTTCTCGGTCTTGCAGCATGGCGGTTTGCGAGAAAATCTTTTTGCCGTATCGGTGCTGATTGGGGTTGGCGTATTGGTCGCAGGGTTGAAGGTCATGTTCGGGTTTTCAGCAGGCATATCGGCTGGGATATTTGCCGGCAGCATGACCAACACGCCTGCGCTGGCAAATGTGATTCAGTATCTGCGCGAGCATGTTAGTGCGACATCAGACCAAGCCGTGAAAATTTTCTCCGAGCCGGTCATTGCCTACTCGCTGTGCTACCCATTGGGCGTGCTCGGCGTCATTGGCGGCATTTATGTCATGCAGCGGGTGTGGAAAGTCGACTACAAAGCTGAAATGCTAACATCGGCGCAGAACCATGAAGCGGCAGCCCTGATGACGCTGACGGTAAAAATCACCAATCCAGAGGCATGCCATGATACGCTGGGCGAGTTGAGTCGCAAACACAATTGGAATGTGCGTTTTGTCAGATGGCTGCATCAAGGAAAGCTGACGCTGGCATTTGAAGGCGCACGTCTCCAGCAAGGGGATTTCATCAACATGATTGGCGCGCCGCAAGATGTGCGCCACGTGGCGACATTCTTAGGTGAAGTGGCAAGAAGACCGCTCGAAGACGACCGCTCTAATCTGGATTTCAGACGAGTGTTTGTCTCCAACCCAGAAGTAGTAGGCAAGACCCTGGCAGAACTGAACTTGCGAGACAAATTTGAAGCGCAAGTGACGCGCGTGCGCCGTGGCGACCATGACTTTGTGCCCGAAAATGATACAACGCTTTTGCTGGGCGACCGGGTGCGGGTCGTGGCGCCAAAAGACCGTCTGGAAGAAGTCAGCAAGTTTTTTGGAGATTCCTACAAAGCGCTGAGTGAGGTGGATGTGATTTCACTTGGAGTAGGTATCTCACTGGGGTTGCTGTTAGGCTTGGTGCCCGTGCCGTTGCCCAGCGGCGGCACATTCAAGTTGGGGATTGCTGGCGGACCGCTGATTGCTGGGTTAATCTTAGGCGCTATAGGTCGCTCTGGAACAATCATCTGGAATGTGCCTTACAGCGCCAATCTGACATTGCGGCAAATTGGGTTGGTCATGTTTTTGGCAGGTGTGGGCACGCGTTCGGGCTATGAGTTTGCCTCGCAAGTGGCAGACCCAAGCAGCGTGCTGATTGTGCTGGCAGGAGCTATCGCAACCCTATTTTCCACAATGGTCGCACTGACACTTGGCTACAAGGTGCTCAAAATTCCAATGGGACGGCTCATTGGAATTGTGTCTGGCATTCAAACGCAACCTGCCGCATTAGCCTTTGCCAGTGAGCAGACTGGTAACGATATGCCGAACCTTGGCTACGCCACCGTATTTCCACTGACGACCATTACAAAAATTTTAATTGCACAACTGCTGATTGCCCTGCTCTGACGTCTCAAAGGCTATCGAAACCAAATTGCATCCGGGTATCGCTGGTGCAAGAGTCGGTCGAAGCCAAGCCAGTGCCCGGTTGGAAAAATGATGAAGAGAATCGCCATGATGGAAAGAATATCAATCCAGATGTTGTAGAAGGCGCCCGCCGCAAAGTTAAGCAGCATGAATAACCCAAATGCGGCATGCAAGCGTGTGGTGATGCCAAAGATAAGGGCTAAGCCAATGAAGAGTTCGCCCACGGTAATCACCCATGCGATTGGCAAGTAAAATGGAATCGCAAAATATCGCAGGTAAGCAGCTTGAAACGTATCGGGATGAATTTCGCTGAGGCGGTCGATGAAGTGCAGTTTCAGAATGTCGGTCCACATCCACTCCTGCACGAGTTTATGCCAAAAGCCATAGATGAAAAAAACGGCAAAGAAGTATCGCATAGCGAGAATCAGCACGATGGCAAGTGTTTGCAAAGGATGCGTAGAGATGTGTGACCATGTCCAAGAAAAAGAGGACGGTGTAGAAAGTAAAGAGGCGCGCATAAATGTTCTCCTTTAGCGGTGTAAGTGAAAAAAAATGGCTGCCCAAGAAGGGCAGCCGCAGAGTATGGTTTCAAGCCTTGACATGCTCTTCTGCATGCAGGCGTTCGGGCGCCAGTGCCCAGTGCTCGGGCGAGCGCCAGAGGCTGGAGAGCAGAAGTTGGCGCATCCAATGGAATTCTTTAGGCAAGCGGTCGTAGATTTTCTCAAAGAATTCTTCATGAGCTAAAACTTCTTGCTTCCAGCTTTCTCGGTCGACGTCCATCAGCTCTTTGAACTTCTCTCGGGAGAATGAGAGCCCAGTGAAGTCAATGTCTTCATATGTGGGCATCCACCCCAGTGGGCTTTCAATGGCGTGCGCGCGACCATGCACACGGTCGATAATCCACTTCAGCACGCGCATGTTTTCGCCGAAGCCAGGCCAGAGGAAGTTGCCATCTTTATCTTTCCTGAACCAGTTGACGCAGAAAATTCTGGGCGGGTCTGGCAGTTGGCGACCAATTTGCAGCCAGTGATTGAAGTAGTCTCCCATATGGTAGCCGCAGAAGGGTAGCATTGCAAAGGGGTCGCGGCGCACTTGACCGGCGCCACCAACGGCAGCAGCGGTCATCTCTGAACCGATGGTCGCCGCCAAATACACGCCATAGTTCCAGTTGACGGCTTGATAGACCAGCGGCACAGTAGTGGCTCGGCGACCGCCGAAGATGAAGGCAGAAATAGGTACGCCTTCTGGATTTTCCCAATTTTCATCTATGGACGGGCACTGGGCGGCGGGTGCCGTAAAGCGTGCATTCGGATGCGCGGCTTTGCGTCCAGTTTCTTTGGCAATTTGCGGTGTCCATTCCTGACCTTGCCAATCGATGAGCCGCTCTGGTGGGGTTTCCGTCATGCCTTCCCACCACACATCGCCATCGGGGGTCAGGGCGACATTGGTAAAGATGCAGTTGGCTTTGAGCGTTTCCATGGCATTCGGATTAGACTGGTATGAAGTGCCCGGTGCCACGCCAAAGAACCCAGCTTCCGGGTTGATGGCATAGAGCCGACCGTCTTTGCCCGGCTTAATCCATGCAATATCATCGCCGACCGTGGTAACTTTCCAGCCTTTGAATGCGGGTGGAGGGACAAGCATCGCAAAATTAGTTTTGCCACAAGCGCTGGGAAATGCCGCTGCCACATAGGTTTTCTCGCCCGTCGGAGATTCCACGCCCATGATGAGCATATGTTCAGCCAGCCAACCTTCTTCGCGTCCCATTACGGAAGCAATGCGCAGTGCGTAGCACTTTTTGCCTAAGAGTGCGTTGCCGCCGTAGCCTGAACCAAACGACCAGATGGCACGCTCTTCAGGAAAATGCACAATGTATTTATGCTCCTTGTTGCAAGGCCAAGGCACGTCTTTCTGACCATTGACCAGTGGCATGCCAACAGAGTGCAGGCACTCGACAAATTCACCATCGCCTAAGGCATCGAGCACGGCGCTGCCCATGCGCGTCATGATGCGCATGTTCACGACCACATATGGCGAGTCAGAAATTTCTACACCAATTTTTGAAATCGGCGAGCCAATCGGTCCCATGCTAAAGGGAATGACATACATCGTGCGTCCGCGCATGGCGCCTTTGAAAAGGGCGCGTAACGTGGCTTTCATTTCTTTCGGGTGAACCCAGTTGTTAGTCGGCCCAGCATCTTCTTTGCGGTAACTGCAAATGAAGGTGCGGTCTTCGACGCGTGCCACATCGCTGGGGTCTGATTTGGCGTAGTAACTGTTCGGGCGCTTTTCGGGATTGAGCCGAATGAAAGTGCCGCTTTGCACCATCTGCTCGCAAAGTTGGTCATACTCTTCTTGAGACCCATTGCACCAGTAAATCCTATCCGGCTGGCAAAGTTCGGCGACTTCTTTGACCCACTCCAGTAAGCGACGGTTTTTGACATTAGGCGGTGCATTTAGTTCATGCACAGACGACACCGTGTCGGAAACTAACATACTCATGATACTTCTCCTTCTCCGATTGAATTGGTTAAAGTGAGTTACCCTGTGGGTAACCGAATTTTGGAACTGCACCGAAAGTTACAAAGAAAAGGTTAGCCATAAAATTCAAGATAGGCGCAAAAAAGAGGGGCTTAGGGGTCGCCAGATATTGGCAGTCGCCTAAAGTCTCGTTAAATTGTAAATTATTGACCACGCGAAACTGGCAATTCTTCAAAGCAAAAGTTATGAAACGACAAATCCTGATGAACCAGCAGGGCAACGAAATTCAAGTTGCTATTGTAGAAGATGGACGATTGGCAGAGCTCTTGATTGAGCGACCAGATAGTTCGCGGTCGGTAGGTGACATCTATCTCGGCAGGGTACAAAAAGTGGTCGAGGGCTTGCAGGCAGCGTTTGTCGACATCGGTCAGGAACAAGACGGGTTTTTGCATTTCTCTGATGTGGGCACAACCGGTGAAGATTATCGTGCGATGCTCAATGAAGATTTCGAAGAGGAAGATGAAGAAGATGAGGCCGAAGAAAATGAATCAGGCGGGGATGTTGCGCTCAATTCCACACGACCAGCCACACGGCAGACAACCCAGAACGGGGCACAGCCAGTAACCAGCGAGCAAACCTCCACCGCCAACAAGCAAGAGCGTCGGCAGTCCTATACCCAAATGATTGCCAGCAAGCTCAAGCCGAACGACAGTATCTTGGTGCAAGTCATCAAAGAACCTATTGGCACGAAAGGCTCTCGCCTGACCTCCGACATTACCATTGCTGGGCGCTTTATTGTGCTGTTGCCATTTGGTGAAGGGCATATTGCCGTCTCTAAGCGCATTCTGAATCGGCGCGAGCGGCGACGCTTAAAATCCATCGTGCGCTCTATGCTGCCGAAAAATTTTGGAGCAATCATTCGCACCGTGGCTGAAGAGCAAGATGAAGCCTTGCTACGAGCAGACATGGAAATTTTGCTCAACAAATGGGCACAAATTGAAGAGACGGTCAAGACTGCAAAACCGCCAAAGCTGATTTTCAAAGAAGATACCCTGACGGCAAGCGCGCTACGCGATTTTCTAACCGAAGATGTAACTGAAATCGCCACCAATTCTATGACGATTTATCGAGAGGCGCTCAACTATGTGCGGTGGGCAGCCCCAGAGTTTGAAAAAAAAGTTACACTCTACAAAGGACGCTTACCCTTGTTTGAAAGCTACGGCATTGCCAAAGATGTAGAATCAATTTTCTCGCGCAAAGTGTGGCTAAAGTCTGGCGGCTATCTCATTATTGAGCAAACCGAAGCCATGGTGGTCATTGATGTCAATAGCGGACGCTATGCGGCAAAGAAGGAGCAAGAAGAAAACTCACTGCGCACCAATCTGGAAGCAGCAAAAGAAATTGCACGCCAACTGCGCATGCGCGACATTGGCGGTATCATCGTCATCGACTTTATCGACTTGCTCGATGAACGCAACGCACGCAAGGTCTATGAGACCATGAAAGCTGAACTCAAGCGCGACCGAGCCAAGTCAAATGTGCTACCGATGTCAGACTTTGGTATCATGCAAATTACACGCGAGCGCATTCGCCCAAGTCTGATGCAGCGCATGGGCGATACATGCCCCGCCTGCGGTGGCACAGGGGTCATTCAAGCACGACAAACCACCGTTCACCAAATTGAACGCTGGCTACGCAAATATGCTTGGCACACCAAGCGACCATTCTCTAAGCTGGACTTGCTCGTCAGCCCAACGGTAATGGAGCCACTATACAATCAAGACATGAAACCAGAGTGGAAATGGTTTCTTCAACACTTGGTGCTGGTGCGCATCAAGCCTGATGACACGCTGCGTAGCGACGACTTCCGATTTTTCATTCGCAACACATCACAGGATATTACACAGGAATACAGTTCTCTCTAAAGTTCAAGCGACATGGATAGTCAACTGCGAGCCCATATTGAACAGCTTGCGGCATTGACCACAGAGGCACTGCAAGCTCATCCCAAAGCGCGGGAAGTGTTCGCCGAGTTCAAGTATAAACTCAATCTTGGTCACATTCGAGCCGCAGAAAAGCTGGATGGGGTCTGGAAGGTCAATCATTGGGTCAAGCAAGGCATACTCTTGGGATTTCGCTTAGGGGAAATGAAGCCTATCATGAGTGCACCCCCGTTCAGTTTTGTCGACAAAGACACCTATCCCACACGCCAGTTCAGTTTGAACGAAAAGGTGCGAATTGTACCCGGCGGCACAACCGTGCGCGATGGCGCCTACCTTGCACCAAGCGTGGTGGTCATGCCGCCAGCTTACATCAATGTCGGGGCATTCGTGGACGCTGGCACGATGATAGATTCACACGCTTTGGTCGGCAGTTGCGCACAGGTCGGAAAAAACGTGCATCTGTCGGCAGGGTCGCAGTTGGGTGGAGTCTTGGAGCCCGTAGGCGCTATGCCCGTTATCATTGAAGATAGCGTGATGATTGGCGGCAACTGCGGCATCTACGAAGGCACAATTGTAGAAGAACGCGCCGTTATCGGCACCGGCGTCATTCTCAACGGCTCAACCCCTGTCTATGATGTGGTGCATGAACGCATTTTACGCAAGACTGCCGAATCGCCACTGATTATTCCGAAAGGGGCGGTCGTCGTGGCTGGCTCACGCCCCATCAAAAACGCCTTTGCACAAGCACAGGGACTTTCCATCTATACCCCAATCATCATCAAGTATCGCGATGAAAAAACCGACAAAGCCACAAGTCTGGAAGAGTTGTTGCGCTAAAATGTGCTATCAAATCGGCACGAAAATACACCCAGAACCTGCTGCATAGAGGGATGCAGGAAGATACTAACCTAAACTGATTATGAAAGACCTAATGAAAAACCTAATTAAAAGAATGCTGTATTCAATGGGATATGAAATTAGAAACCTCCGTGTGCCACCATGCTCCATAAGCAGACCAGTTGGTAATTTTAAGTTTTTGTTAGAAGACCTGAAGGCACGTGGCTTGACTTGTAAAACTATTTTGGATGTAGGAGCAAATAAAACGACGTGGAGTAGAATGGCGAAAAAAATCTATCCAGAAGCAAATTTTGTGCTGATTGAACCTCAAATAGAAATGAAAGATGATTTAGAACAATTTTGTAGAGAATTTAAAGGCTCAGTTTATTTCTTAGCTGGAGCGGGGGCGAAAAAAGGTACGCTTACACTGACAATCTGGGATGACTTAGCTGGTTCAACTTTTGCACTCAAGCCAGATGAAAATCTTAAAAAAACAGGGAAGCAGAGAGAGATAGAGATAATTACAATTGACGATTTAATAAGTTCGTCAAAAATAGATAACCCAGAATTAATAAAACTTGATATTCAAGGATTTGAGCTTGAGGCGCTAAAAGGTGCGCAGAAGACATTTGGTTACACTGAAGTTTATATTTTAGAAGTTTCGCTTTTCCCGTTCTGGTCATCAAGCACGCCGATATTCTCTGACGTGGTGAATTTTATGTTGGAACGCGATTATGTCGTCTATGATTTTGCAGGTTTTTGGAGAAGACCCTTAGATGGGGCTTTAGGACAATGTGATGTATGCTTTGTAAAAAGAAATGGATTTCTCAGAAGTTCGCAAAGAAGCAGCTAAGCATGAGTGATTGAAATAAATTGTGTTGCAGAGACTCTGGCAACGGTGAGAGAGACGCACAGACTGGAAGTTTGTCATTAAAGCTTGTGGCTACTAAGAGCACCGAAACCTATTGTGATTCCTCTGCCCGGCTATGCACCGAGATTTCAATTTCTTTGCCACAGTGTGGGCAGACACACTTAAAAGATTCTGGAGAAGATGAGCTGGATTTCTGCTTCAAACTTTCCTTGAAATTGCGCAATTCTTCGACAAACCCCACGCTGATGATGCCCGTCGGAAGCGCTACAAACCCGATGCCTAAGATGGCAATCAGACTGCCAATTACTTTACCGATAGCTGTGATAGGAAAGACATCGCCATAGCCGATGGTTGTTAAGGTAATGACCGCCCACCACATTGCTGTGGGAATGTCAGGAAATTTATCGGGCTGCGCTTCATGTTCGGCAAAAAACATGAGCGTGGAGGCGATAATCAACACAAGGGTCATCAAAAGTCCAGTGGCTAAAAGTTCAGCGCGTCGTGAGCGGATAGTCCCACCCAAGAGTGAAATTGCCACAGAGTAGCGCGTGAGTTTGAGCAGCCGGAAAAGTCGCAAGAATCGGAGCATCCATAAGATGCGCAAATCTAACTCGGCAAGCGAGAGATAAAAAGGCAAAACGGAAATAAGGTCAATAAGCGACCCCGGCGTCAGGGCAAAACGCAAGCGTCCCATCAAGGGCGAAGCATACTCTCGCACAACCACGCACGACCACAATCGCCCAAGATACTCAAGAGTGAAAAGCACCACCGAAATCGTCTCAAGTGTCTCAAACCAGAGCATGTAGCGTTCCTTGATGGATTGAACGGTCTCGAGAATAATGCTGGCGGCATTGAGAAGAATGAGACAAAACATGAAGATGCTCTCGGCTTGGCTAACCCTATCATTTTCTGGGGCAACATCCAAGATTTGCCATACACGCTGGATAAGCATAAGTTATCATTTAGGAACAATAGCGGCAGAGCTGGCTTCCAGATGCAAGCGCTCATCACGAAAAGCCTTAGCTTCTGCTACGAATGCATTGAAGAGCGGATGAACTTTATGGACACGCGATTTTAGTTCAGGATGAAACTGCACGCCGACAAACCAGCGATGAGATGGCAACTCGATAATTTCCACCAGCTCACTATCGGGCGAAAGCCCAGCCAAGACCATACCCTTTGACTGCATGAGCTCACGGAACTGATTGTTAAACTCGTAGCGATGTCGATGCCGCTCCGTAATCAAATGTTTCCCATATGCTTGAAACGACTTGGTGCCTTCTTCCAACACGCACGGATAGCTACCTAAGCGCATGGTGCCGCCTTTATCGGTAACGGTCTTCTGCGATTCCATCAGATGAATGACGGGGTATTTCGTTTTGCGGTGAAATTCTGTGGAGTTTGCGCCTTCAAGTCCGCATACATGGCGAGCAAATTCAATCACGGCGCACTGCATGCCAAGACAGATACCGAAGAAAGGGATATTGTGTTCGCGTGCATGTTTGATAAGGGTAATTTTACCTTCAATGCCGCGATGCCCAAAACCGGGCGCAACCAACATGCCAGAAACATCGCGCAAGGCGTCGTCAGCCGAGAGCTTGCCATCTTCAATATCTTCGGAGCGTATCAGTTTGACCAGCACTTTTACATCGTTGGCGGCGCCAGCGTGCACGAAGGCTTCAAAAATAGATTTGTAGGCGTCGGGATATTCAGTGTATTTGCCAACAAGGGCAATGCGCACCGTGCCATCTTTCGGAAACTTGACCTTGTGCGAAAAGGCTTGCCAATCGCTCAAATCGCACTGCTCGGCGCCACGAATGCCTAACTTTTTCAAAACTAAACGGTCGAGCCCTTCTTCATGAAGCAATAGAGGCACTTCATAAATTGTCTCGGCATCGCGCAGCCCGATGACATCAGTGTCGGAGAGGTTACAGAAAAGACCAATTTTGTGTTTGATTTCTTTGGAAAGTCCTCTTTCGCTGCGGCAGACGAGAATATCGGGCTGCACACCCGTTTCCAAAAGCATGCGAACACTGTGCTGGGTCGGCTTGGTTTTGAGCTCCATTGCCGACTTGATAAATGGCACCAGCGTCAGATGAATGTTGATGAGGTTTCTTGTGCCAAGTTGTAACTTTAATTGACGCATGGCTTCTAAAAACGGTGAGGCTTCAATGTCGCCGACGGTGCCACCCACTTCTGTGATGATAACATCATACTTGCCCGTGTGAGCCAATTCCAACATACGGTGTTTGATTTCGTCAATCACGTGCGGCACCACTTGAACGGTCGCACCGAGGTAATCGCCCCGCCGCTCTTTATCAATCACATCTTTGTAGATGCGCCCCATCGTCACGTTATTTGCCTGAGAAGTGACCACATCGAGAAACCGTTCGTAATAGCCCAAGTCTAAATCGGTTTCAGCGCCGTCGTCTGTCACATACACTTCGCCATGCTGATAGGGCGACATGGTGCCGGGGTCGACATTGATGTAGGGGTCATACTTCTGAATTGTAACCTGCAAGCCGCGCGCTTTGAGCAGGGCACCAAGCGATGCGGAGAGAATCCCTTTGCCTAATGAAGACACCACACCACCTGTTACAAAAATGTGTTTGACCACTTTAGAGCGCGACATAGCTTGAGAAGATTTGTCGTTCTTAAAACTTTCAGCAAAATTAACCCCTGCGGCAAAAACTTCCACATTCATAAGCCATTTCTTGACAACAGAAGAAACAAGCTGTATCAAGGCTAAAAGAAGGCAAAAAAGCATTGGGGAAAAATCGGGCACTTACGCTGCGGTGATTGGCGCAAGTGCCCAAGCATTTCAAGGAAGGCAAGCGACATGCGTCGTTTGGATGCTAAACGGCAAAGCCTGTTGCCAAGCGCTGGCGGCAACAACCTTGCTGTGCTACTCTTCTTCTTCCTGTTGGCGCAGTTTTTCGAGCGTCGTGAAATCTTCCAGCGTGGTCGTGTCGCCAGAGATAGCGCCGTTGGCGGCAAGCTCGCGCAGCAGGCGACGCATGATTTTGCCGCTACGCGTCTTGGGCAGTCCTTCTGCCCAGCGAATTTCATCGGGTTTGGCAATTGAGCCAATTTCACGGGCGACATGGTTGCGCAGTTCTTCGCGCAGTGCGGCACTGCTCTCGTAGCCTGCGCGTAGCGTAACAAACGCCACCAGCGCATTGCCCTTTACTTCATCAGGACGGCTCACTACGGCAGCTTCAGCCACGGCGGGATGAGAAACCAAGGCGCTTTCAACTTCGCTGGTGCCCAGCCGATGTCCACTGACATTGACCACATCGTCGACTCTACCCATAATCCAGATGTAGCCGTCTTTGTCTTTGCGGGCGCCATCGCCGGTAAAATAGACGCCTTTGATTTCAGACCAGTAGACTTTTTCGTAGCGAGCATTATCGCCATAAATGGTGCGTAGCATAGAGGGCCAGGGCTGCTTGATGACAAGGAAACCACCTTCGTTAGGTTTGCATGGCGTGCCATCTTTCTTGACAACATCGACAATGATGCCAGGCAAAGGACGCGTGGCAGTGCCCGGCTTCAGTGGTGTGGCGCCGGGAAGCGGTGAAATCATAATGCCACCTGTTTCAGTTTGCCACCATGTATCGACAATCGGGCAGCGCTTTTTGCCAACTGTGGTGTAATACCACATCCATGCTTCAGGGTTAATCGGTTCGCCGACTGTACCCAGCAAGCGTAGCGAAGAAAGATTGTGTTTGTTGACCCATTCATCCCCGGCGCGGATAAAGGAGCGAATGGCGGTAGGTGCCGTGTAAAGAATGCTGACTTTGTGGCGGTCAATCATATCCCACAAGCGTCCCCAGTCAGGAAAATTCAAGGCGCCTTCATACATGAGCGAAGTGGTGCCGTTGCACAAAGGACCATAGACAAGGTAGCTGTGTCCAGTAATCCAGCCTGCATCGGCGGTGCACCAGTAAATGTCTTCATCTTTGATATCGAAGACCATCTTATGTGAGGTGGCCGCATGCACCATGTATCCGCCGGTGGTGTGCAGAATGCCTTTGGGTTTGCCAGTGGAGCCGCTGGTGTAGAGAATGAAAAGTGGATGTTCAGCATCAACGGGTTCAGCGGGGCAGTCATCTAAGGCAAGGCTCATGAGGTCGTGCCACCAGTGGTCGCGCCCATCGACCATGTTGATAGCGACATTGCTATCGTGCTTGAGACGTTGATAGACAATCACATTTTCAACGGAGGGCGTATTGACTAAGGCTTCGTCGATAACGGCTTTGAGATTGAGAATACTGCCGCGCCGGTGCACGCCATCGGAGCAAATCACCATTTTGGCATGAGCATCATTGATGCGGTCGGCAACGGCATGTGCAGAAAACCCGCCGAAGATAACGCTATGCACCGCGCCGATACGCGCACAAGCCAGCATGGCGATGACCAGTTCAGGACACATGCCCATGTAGATAGCGACGCGGTCACCTTTTTTGATGCCACGCTTCTTGAGCGCATTAGCAAGTTTGCAAACTTCACGATGAAGTTGAGCGTAGGTCAGCACACGCTGCTCGCCCGGTTCGCCTTCCCAAATCAGTGCGGCTTTGTTCCGGCGCCATGTATTAAGATGGCGGTCAAGAGCATTGTAGCAAATGTTCGTTGTGCCGCCAATAAACCACTTGGCATATGGTAAGTTCCACTCCAATACCTTTCGCCATTTTTTGAACCAGTGAAATTGCGAGGCTAAATCAGCCCAGTATTTTTCAGGATTTTTTTCAGCTTCTTTGTAGAGCCGCTCATACTCTGCCATCGATTTGATGTGCGCCGCTTGCGAAAAGGCTTTGCTGGGCTTGAAGACTCGCCGCTCATTGAGCACAGAATTGATTTCAGGCGCAGAGCTCGCAGAGCGACTCGGTGTAGCCCCATTGCTGTGCGTGGCGCCATTTGACGAGCTGCCCGAAGATTTGACGGTTTTGGAAGAAGATTTCTTTTGGACGGTCTTGGCGGTTGGCATAGCTTTACTCCTTTGAAGTTTTGTCGGTTAATTGGAACGTTGCATGAGCAACCAGACTCAGGCACAGATTTTGACAGAAGGGAAAATAAGGAAAAGAAATTTTTCTTCTGAAATGTAAGTCTGGCTCACGCATAGCCAAACGCCTTGACAGAAGTGCGACTAAAACGGCATGCAAACCGCTCGACTTGAAGCCACAGATGAAAAGCATTATATTTCAATCTTTTCTGTATGCTAACTCTATAACTCAAAAGTTATGAACAAACGCGGCAGGCAGGTAGCCAAAAAGCATCGCAAAGCTATTGCGCGCATGAAAGCCAAGCGCAAAGCACTCATGCAAAAAGCTAAACAAACCCAGCAACCAACAAAATCGCAAGCCAAATGATTGACTACAAAAATTTGCCCGTCGGCAAGCATCCGCCAAAGGAAGTCAACGCCGTGATTGAAGTGCCAAAAGGACAGCGCAACAAGTATGAGTTCGATCCAGATTTGGGCGTCTTCAAGCTCGATCGGGTGCTCTATTCGTCTGTGCATTATCCCGCCGCATATGGATTCATTCCAAGCACGCTGGCAGAAGATGGCGACCCCGTGGATATACTGGTTCTGACGCACGGCGAAATTTTTACCGGTTGCCTCATTGAAGTGCGCCCGGTCGGATTGCTCAAAATGCGCGACGAT
>Ga0197142_1001374_pt1 | contig 22357 bp, 22 predicted proteins | sample GBS60_MetaG_FD_148614 | JGI IMG/M metagenome (GOLD analysis project Ga0197142, IMG submission 148614) | Sediment microbial communities from Great Boiling Springs, Gerlach, Nevada, United States - GBS 60_MetaG | ecosystem: Environmental > Aquatic > Thermal springs > Hot (42-90C) > Sediment... | reverse complement strand
CCGGCCGGAAGGTGAGCGGTTTGCTCTGGAAGATTTTCGGTTTGAGGCCGAGGCGGCGGGTCAGTTGAAGCAAGGTATTTGTCCGCAGGGGGAGAGAGCTGCAGTGAGCCTATCCCGTTTGGGCAAGGCTTGGATGGCGGACTTTGGGCAAGCCTGCGCCGGGTGTACCGAGCAGGGGCGTTGCCCGGTGAGCCGGCAGAAGCGCTTGGGGAGATGGCGTTTGCGCTTCACGAGCGAAGCGCTGCGGCGAGCGGAACGGCGGCGGCGTGACCATCAGCCGGGGGAAGGAAGGCGCAACCTGCGGGCGGCGGTAGAAGCCACGGTGTGCAGCGTGAAACATCCCTTTCGGGCAGGGAAAGCGCCGGTGCGGGGGCGCTTCCGGGTCGCCTGGATGGTGATTGGGTCGGCGGCGATGGTCAATGTGCGGCGGTTGCACCGCTTCTGGCAGGCTAGAGTGCGACCAAAGCCAGGCGAAAAGGGGCCGGAAGCGGGACAGAAGGGGCGATCAAGGGATATGGAACAGTTGACTTGTTCTCGTTTGTTTTCTTTTGTCAAAGTGATTCGAGCGCTACTTTGGCGATTCTTGATCACCCATGTGCATCTACGCCGAGTTTTTAGCAGGTAAAGTTATGGCTTTTTGCAGAGGACTCAAATTTCATTGCCAAAATAAACTGACGAAACTCCTCTTGAAAAGATGATTTTTGGCGTGAACGTTTCCGGGGGTAGGTAAAAAAAGAGGTGCGAGTTCTTTCGCACCTCCTGCTCTGCTAGATTGCTTGCCCGACAGGAGCCTGGCTTTGCCCCACCGGGACCGGTGTACCGCCGTTCTTGCTGAAGGGCGGTGGGAAAATGGCTTCGAATTCTTCGCGCGAAATGGTTTCTACCTCTAAGAGGCGCTGGGCTACCGCGTCGAGTTTCTCCCGATACTGGATGAGAATCGCTTTGGCGCGTTCATAGGCTTGATTGACCAGCTTGCGTACTTCTTCGTCGATCTTTTGCGCTACCGCTTCAGAGTAGTCGCGCTGCTCGGCGATTTCGCGCCCAAGGAAGATCAGCTCTTCCTTTTGTCCGTAAACCAGCGGGCCTAATTCTTCGCTCATCCCTAAACGGGTGACCATCGCCCGTGCCATGCGGGTTACCCGCTCCAGATCGTTGGCCGCACCGGAAGTGATGTCATCAAACACCAGCTCCTCAGCCGCTCGACCTCCCAGTAAGCCAACCATGTCGGCAATCATCTTTTTGCGCGGCATCAGTGTGCGGTCTTCTTCGGGCAATGCCATGGTATAGCCGCCGGCCATGCCGCGGGCGATGATTGAAACCTTGTGCACCGGATCGGCTTCAGGCAAGGCGTTCATGACGACTGCATGTCCGGCTTCGTGGTAGGCAACGATGCGCTTTTCCTCGGCGCTGATCAAACGGCTCTTCCGTTCCGGTCCGGCAATGACCCGTTCAATTGCTTCTTCCAGTTCCGCTTGCCCGATCATTTTCTTATTGCGCCGCGCGGCTAAGATGGCAGCTTCATTGACCAGATTTTCGAGATCAGCGCCGACGAACCCAGGCGTAGAACGGGCAATGACGGCCAGATCCACATCCGGGGCAAGCGGTTTGCCGCGGGTGTGTACTTTGAGAATCGCTTCCCGACCGCGCATATCCGGGCGGTCGAGGATCACCCGCCGGTCGAATCGCCCTGGACGAAGCAAGGCTGGATCGAGAATATCCGGGCGGTTGGTGGCGGCGACGATGATCACATTCGTGTCGGTGTCGAAGCCATCCATCTCGACCAGCATCTGGTTGAGGGTTTGTTCGCGCTCGTCGTGGCTGCCGCCCAAACCGGCGCCGCGTTGTCGGCCAACGGCGTCGATCTCATCGACAAAAACGATGCACGGCGAATGGCGCTTGGCTTGATCGAAGAGATCGCGCACCCGGCTGGCGCCGACACCCACGAACATCTCGACAAACTCTGAACCGGAGATCGAAAAGAACGGCACCCCGGCTTCACCACTGACTGCTTTGGCAAGCAAGGTCTTGCCGGTGCCGGGCGGCCCGACCAGCAAAACCCCTTTGGGAATGCGCGCCCCGAGCGAAATGAATTTTTCCGGCTCACGCAGAAATTCGACTACCTCTTGAAGCTCTTCCTTTGCCTCTTCTACCCCAGCCACATCCTGAAAAGTGACTTTGGGTTGGTCGCCGGTAAACATGCGCGCTCTGGATTTGCCAAAAGACATAGCCGCATTGTTGCTGCCCTGCGCCTGGCGAAAGACAAACCAGAACACCCCAGCCAGAAACAGAAACGGCAAGACGTAACCGAGGATGGTCGCTAAACCCACCCAGGGCGAAGGAGGCTTCACCTCGATTTTGATGTTGCTTGCCGCAAGCTGTTCGGTGCTGACCCCAAAGGCTTTGAGCTGCTCAACCAGGGTTGTTTCGGACTCTTTATGGGAGTATCGCTCCGTACCATCTGCGTAAATCACGCGCAGCCGATTATTGTCCTCGACAATGCGTTCTACCAGTCCACTCTGAATGTCATTGGCGACTTTGTTGATTGGGATAACTTCCTGCGTTGTCGGACTCTGTTGGAACTGGTATACCACCAGGACGATAATCGCCACGAATAACAGGAGATATACCAGAGAAGATCGATTACGAGACGGGTTCACTTAAACCTCCAGATTCCATTCCTAACTTTTCCAATTCAGATTATACCAATCTCTAAACAGGAATGGAATAAATTGGAGTAATTGAGAGCGATTTCTAACGTCTCTCTAACGATTTTGGTTGACAAAAAATTCGAGTGTTCACCTGCCGAATCAACATGGCGCAGAATTCATTGTCAGGTTACCGCCGAAGCCGGCATCTAGGCAGCGTTTTTGCCCCAGAAAAAGCCCTCCAGGCGGCGCCACAATCGCAGAATCCGGGAACGCAGACGGGCAAACCAGCGGTAGCGGCGCGGGTAAACGCGCTTCTTGGCCGGCAGCGGTCCGCTCCACTGGGCAAGCACCGCTCCCCAGGTGAGGCCGGCGCCAAAGCCGACAAAAACCACGTGATCGCCGGCTTTGAGCTTGCCCTGTTGAATGGCTTCGCAGGTGGCGATGGGGATGGATGCCGTCGATGTATTGCCGTAGCGGTCGATGTTAGAGATAATCTTCTCGAGGGGGAAATCAAGATTTTTTGCTGCCGTCTCGATGATGCGTTGGTTGGCTTGATGAGGAATGATGGTCTGGATATCCTGAAGTGACAGATTGGCTTTTTGGACGACCTCTAGGGTGGCTTGCGTCATCACGCGGGTCGCAAAGCGGAAGACTTCGCGACCGTTCATGCGGATATAGTGCATTCCATTCTGTACCGTAGCCTGGCTGGCGGGATATTTGCTCCCGCCGGCGGCCAGGGTGAGCAGTTCTGCGCCGGAGCCATCCGAACGCATCACTCCCGAGAGAATACCCCCGGGTTGATCGCTGGCTTGGACAACAAAGGCGCCCGCGCCATCCCCAAACAGAATACAGGTATTGCGGTCGCGCCAATCGACAAAGCGCGAGAGGGTTTCGGCGCCGATCACCAATACCGTGTTCAGTGAGCCGCTACGAATGGTCGCCGCAGCTAGCTCGAGGGCGAAGATAAAGCCGGTACAGGCGGCGGATAAATCAAATGCCCCGGCGCGCTTGGCGCCGATTTGATCCTGGACAATACAAGCTGTTGCCGGAAAGATGTGTTCCGGAGAAGAAGTAGCCACGATGATTAAGTCTACGTCCAATGGATGAACATTGGCGACTTCTAAGGCTTTGAGCGCCGCTTGAACGGCGAGGGAAGCAGAGGATTCAGTCTCGGCTGCAATTCTCCGTTCGGAAATGCCGGTGCGCGAGACAATCCACTCATTTGTGGTATCGACCATCTTTTCCAGTTCGGTATTGGTTAACACCTTTTGTGGAATCGCCATCCCCCAGCCAGTGATATGGGCGTATCTTGCCATGCGTCTTACTCCTGAAAGTGGCTGAAAATGATTGAGGCGTTGTGTCCACCAAAACCAAAGGAATTGGAGAGGATGTGCCGCACGGTTGCTGTCCGCCCTTGATTGGGTACATAATCTAAATCGCACTCTGGATCAGGGGTTTCGTAGTTAATGGTGGGCGGAATGAATTGATGTTCAAGCACCAGAACGCAGATGACAGCTTCCAGCGCTCCAGATGCGCCCAGTAAATGCCCGGTCATGGATTTGGTTGAGGAAATGGGAATCTGATAGGCTTTTTCGCCAAATACCGTCTTAATCGCTGCGGTTTCGCTTTTATCGTTAAGCGGAGTGCTGGTGCCGTGGGCATTGATGTAATCGATCTGGGTTACGGAAAGATTGGCGTTTTCGAGCGCCTGCCGCATGCACAGCACTGCCCCATATCCGTTTTCGGCCGGCGCTGAAACATGATAGGCATCATTGGTATGCCCATACCCGCTGATCTCCGCCAGAATGGTCGCTCCACGTCCTTTGGCAAATTCGAGCTCTTCCAGCACCAGCACAGCCGCTCCCTCACCCATAACGAAGCCATCCCGATGCAAGTCAAACGGCCGCGAGGCGCGCTGTGGGTCATTGTTGCGGGTGGAGAGAGCGCCCATAACGCTCATTCCTGCCATAGCAACCGGCAATATGGCGGCTTCGCTGCCGCCGGCCAGCATGACATCGGCTTGTCCACGGCGGATCATTTCGGTAGCTTCGCCGATCGCATTGTTTCCGGTTGCACAAGCTGTAATCACTGCCAGGTTCGGCCCGCGCAGACCATAATAGATCGCCACCATACTCCCTGCGCTATCGGGCAGCATCATCGGCACGAGAAACGGACTTACACGGTTTGGCCCTTTTTCTTTGAATACCTCATATTGTTCGGTTAACGTATGGAGTCCACCGATACCGGTGCCGATCACAACCCCAATGCGATCTCGGATTGAATCATCGATGGTGAGCTTTGCCTGAGTGAGAGCCTGTTGGGCGGCTGCCAGCGCAAATTGGGTATAGCGATCCATCTTGCGCGCTTCCCGATTGCCAAACAAAGCTGCTGCGTCAAAGTTCTTAACTTCGGCAGCAATCCTGGATTTATGTTCGGAAGCATCAAAGTGGGTGATCGGACCCACTCCAGAAATCCCCTGAGAGATGGACTCCCAAAGGGATATAGTATCATTGCCCACCGGGCTGATACAGCCTAAACCGGTAACGACGACCCGTCGGCGCATAGTTTCCTCCGTATTTTTCCAAAGTGTTGTTCAAATCGGGCAAGCCTCAAGCGGTTGCTCGAAAACCAATCTTTTCAGAAGTGATCTGGCTGGTCGGATCAACAACTTACCTGCTTTGAGGGTTTAACCCCTTGATGAGCTAATCGAGGCGCGCTAATTTCTCATTGAGCGTTCTTGATTCTGAACAATTTGGCGAATATGGATGCGATCGTGAGCGGCAATGATCCCGATTAACTCTTGCAGGCTGGTCGGCCCAAAGATTGCATGACGCACCTTGCGAGCCCAGACGTCAGGGGAGAGCTCCTTGAGAATACGGATCAGCTCGAGACGTGCTTGCAGAAATTCTCTTAAGGCTTGTTCACCGCTCTGCTGCCGATAGTTGCGTTGTTCTGCCCATGGGTCGGTGTCAACCCCGGCGATAAATGCATTGGGAGTCTCGATAGCTTTGCGAAGTCGCGGCAGGTTAACCTCTACCTCCACATCCCGGAGATGACATAAAATTTCTGTCTGACACCATTCGTTTTGAGCAAAGCGGGTGCTCCATTGCTCACCGGGCATTTTTTTACATAATATGGGCAGAACGGCTGCAGTGGATTTTAGGATTGCCAGAATCGCTTCTGGCGATGAGAAGTCTGGCATCATCTCTTCGGCCGGCGTCTGATCGATCCAGGCCAGCACACCGGTCAAATCACCACCGACCGACGCGGGTGAATGGGAAACTGAGGATACGAAAAAAGTCTGGATACCGATCTTCCTTGCCGGCAGAATGTCCATTTCAAGGTCGTTGCCCACCATCAGCACACCTTGTTCGCGCCAGCCATCCCGCGCCAGAAGTTCTGTGAAGAAGGCCGGATTGGGCTTGGCGAAATGGAAGCTTTCGTAGCAGGCGATGATCCGAAAGCGCGGGATGACCTCCCCTAAGCCGGCCCATTTCAGGCGGTGTAAGTTGGCAAGCAGGGGGAATAGCGGGTTTGTGGCTAAAATCAGGTCATAATTTCTCTGCAAGGCTTCATTGACCAGCTCCACTGCGCCCGGCATCGGACGGGTCAACCCTTGCAGTTGCGTAAAATGATTCTGGTAAAAATCTTCGATCTCATGCTGCACCTGACTTTCCTCCAGCCCCAGGGCTGGATAAAAAGCCTGATCAAAGACTTCCTTAAGGGTGCGATCGGGACGATCGTTGGCGACCATGATCTGAGTCGCTCGCATAAGTTGTTTGACAAGATGGTCAGGGGATACTTTCTCTGCCAGGTGCTTGGATAAGGCTTGAAGATAAGCGGGGATAAAAGTCTCCATGTCATTCTGGAGTAACGTGTCGTCAAGGTCAAGCAGCAGTGTTAGCGTCATCATCTTCTCCGGGCAGGGTAAAGGGCAATGGATGGCATTCACCGCAACCAATAAAAGGTTCTGAGACAACCCGTTCGGTCTTGGTGCAGTAAGCCGTCACCTGAACCTGCTGTTTCAAAAAGGGAAACGGCCGCCTCAGACTTGGCTTAAGCTCCATATAGGAGCAGGCGTTTGCCAGACGAATCTCTGGCACAGGGCAGGTCTGGCATAGGGCGGGTTTCCAGGGCAGCGGCGGCAGCGCGGCCGCAAGCAAGCGGCACTCTTCGATCTTTCGACCGCGAAAGTAATCGCCATAAAAGTAGGGGCATTCTTTGCCGGCAGGGGTTTTCATCACACGCGGGTTATATAAGCGCCGCTACGGGTATCAATGCGGATGGTATCGCCCACCTCAATGAAATTCGGCACTTGAACTTGTAAACCGGTCTCAGTGGTCACCCGCTTGGTAACACCGGTAGCGGTATCACCGCGCACAGCCACCTCAGCTTCGGTCACCACCATATCCACGGTGATAGGCAGCTCAATATCAATTGGTTCGCCGTTGTAAAAGGTAAGTTTAAGCTCAAGACCCTCTTTCAAATAACCGGCGTTTTCGCCGATCACTTCCGCTGGGATTGCGGGTTGATCGTAGGTTTCTGTATCCATGAAGTGATACAGGCTGCCGTCAAAGTACAGGAATTGGACGTTGTGGTAGTCCAAACGAACATCCTGCACGCGGTCGCCGGAAATGAAAGTCTTTTCAAGCGTTGCGCCGCTGCGCAAATCTCGGGCTTTGATCCGAATGGTGGCTTTGCCTCGGCCGGGTTTGTGGTGTTCGTATTCGAGAACTTTGTAAAGGTTTCCGTCTAGTTCGAAGGTTACCCCTTTACGAAGGTCGTTTACATCGATCATAGATTTCCTTTCTAGTTGCGGAGAGATTTTTGGTGATTATATTCCAGCCTGATGGGCATGGCAAGTGTCAGACGATCGGGGTTTGGGAATGTGGTAAACTAAGAGGCAGGTTTTCCTGTGGTGAAAGGAGCGTATGAAGAAAAAGATCGTCTATATTGAAGATGAGCCGGAGATGATCGATTTGGTGCGTTTAATCTTAGGCCGCAAAGGTTATGAAGTGCTTGGCGCAAACGGCGGGCGAGAAGGGATGCGGGCTGTCCTGGAAGAGCAGCCGGATTTGGTTTTACTAGACCTGATGATGCCGGGTATGGATGGTTGGGATGTCTATCATCAGTTGCGCGCCGATGACCGTACCCGCTCGTTACCGGTTATTGTCATTACCGCTCGGGCGCAGAACATCGACCGCGTTTTGGGATTGGAAATCGCGAAAGTGGATGATTACCTTTCCAAGCCCTTCACTCCTCAAGAGCTTCTGGATAGTGTAGCGAAAGTTTTGGGCGACGAAAGCTAGCCTTGTGGGATGTCTATGCGTTCGCTTGCCTGGGTAAGGGTTGGGCGAGACCAAAAGCCCCTGGATCCGCCGTTGTCCCTGAAAGTCTGTCGCACCTTCTGGGCGCGCGGGCGAGGATTTTTGTTATCCTCTCCGCCATCGGCCGATTGGGGACTGCTGTTCTGGTATCCTCAGGCGAGCCGATTAGAAACTTCAATTCACATGATTGGGGTTTCTTTCCCACTGGCAGTGATCTGGCTGGATGAACATCGGCGGGTGGTTGATCGAAAGATTGCCCGCCCGTGGCAATTTGTCCTCGTTCCTCAAAAAGCCGCCCAATATGTCATTGAATGCCATCCCGAACGTTTTGATGACTTTACCGATGGAGAATTGATCGACTTTCTTGTTGGATAGGTGGTTGAAACATGGTTGTCAGGTGGTTGTGTTGGTTGATCTTGATTGCCATTCTGGCTGCGCCGATCCTGTCGGTGAGAGCCCAAAGTCAGGCTAATAGAGCTACATATCTCGTGCAGGCTGGTGACTCGTTGTGGAGCATTGCCCAGCGTTTTCGAGTATCGGTAACCGAGTTAGCTGCCGTGAATAACCTCCAAAACCCCAACCAACTCATGGTGGGAATGGAATTGACCATACCGGCAGTGGAAGGGTTTTCCGGTCGGCTGACCACTCTGCCTTTAGGGTATGGAGAGAGTTTGGATTGGGTCAGTCGCAAATACCAGATTCCGGTTGAATTATTAGTGCGCCTGAACCATATCATTACGTCCAATGAACTGTATGTTGGGGCGTCGTTGGTCTTGCCTGAGGAGCAACTTGCTGCCCCTCCCTTGCCTTGTTATCTTTTTCCAGAGGATCTCTCCCCATTGGAAATTGCGATTCTAACCCAAGCCAACCCTTGGCAACTGGTCGCTCAAAATCAGCTTACGCAGACAATTCAAATCCTGCCAGGCGAACCCTATCAAGGGCTTGGTGAAGTTAATAATAAGGTGTTGAGTGCCTTTACCTGTCCTTTCACCGAAATCAGTTTCTCTCCGCAGCGCTTTTTGCAGGGAAAAACAGCCGTGGTTCGCCTCAAAACGAAAGCGGGTTTGAATCTACAAGCCAGTTTTATGGATCGAACCATTCCCTTTGTAGAAGAAGCTCCTCAAGAATATGTGTTATTGGTGGGTGTCCATGCTATGGCGCAGCCGGGCTTGTATCCTTTTGAAATTCAGTTGACCTCCACAGAAACCTCTCATTTAGCTGTCTCTCAGATGGTCAATGTTGGCAAGGTCGATTATCCTTACGATAACCCGCTCACTGTTGACCCGGAAACCATCGATCCTGCGGTGACTGAACCGGAAAATGAATTATGGGCTTCGTATGCTCAGTCCTTTACGCCGCAGAAATACTGGCAGGGCGAGTTTGTCTTTCCTTCGCCGTTCTCAAAAGATTATTGTTTGACTTCCGGAGATTGCTGGTCTTCTCGCTTTGGGAATCGCCGCTCGTATAACGGGAGCACTTACGATTACTTTCACACCGGTTTGGATATTGTCGGCAAAGAAGGGGTTGAAATCTATGCTCCGGCGGATGGCGTTGTGGTTTTTGCCGGTCCTTTAACCGTGCGTGGAAATGCAACCATGATTGACCACGGTTGGGGAGTTTATACCGGATATTACCATCAAAAGGAAATCTACGTTCAGGTGGGAGACCGCGTCCAGGCCGGACAATTGATCGGTCTGGTAGGCTCAACTGGTCGCTCGCAGGGACCTCATCTCCATTTTGAGGTTTGGGTCAATGGTGTTCAGGTAGATCCGTTGGACTGGCTCAGTCAGACTTTTCCCTGATCCAAAGCGTGTGAGTCATTCTCTTCATCGGGTTGTTCGATTTCGCCAGCCTCTATCTGTGCCAGTATCGCTTCCAGGTATTCTTTTGCCTTAGGCAAATCTTTTGGGGCGACAATGATTTCGGATTCGGCTAGCTTGCCGATATTGACCGGGTAGATATGCTGTCCAACAGCTTCTTGCGAGATGTAGGTGGGGATGTTATTTTCTCGTAGGGTCTCTAAAATAAAATTGCACAGAATTGGGTTGTTCGAGCGATAGAGGACAACCCCTTTAGGTTGCTGTAAGATTTTTCTGAAAAATTCGAGAATACGGAACGATTGACTCATGGATAGAGTATAATTAATTTTTGGAGAAAATGAAAGGAAGATTTGGCAATTCAATCTAGACAAGGCAAGAAAGAGATGGTTATTGCTTCAACTATCCAAAAAGAGGATTATTGGGAACAGTTTGAACTGCGTGATCAGGACATTGAGTTTTTATACAATTATCTGTTAGAAAACGAAACGCCGTTGACGACAGCCGAATTACTCTCCGTATTGGTTGAGGAACGCATCCGGCAAGAGAAGATCGCTCAGGAGTTTGAACGCAGTCAAGGATGTGAACTCTATCTCCCAAAAGAGCGGTATCAGGTAGGACAACGCCTGGTTTTCCCAGCCTTCGGTTGGCGAAAAGGGACTGTGATTGGTGTTCGCCCTGGACGCAATCCGGATTTAGGTCCTTTCGAGGTCATTAAGGTCCAGTTCGATCAGGGTGAAACCCGTGAATTTGCATCTGGCCTGGGTGATCATCCTCTCAATCAACCACCGCAAGTCGAAGAAGATGAAGGGCAATTTGATCAACAGGCTATTCTTGAATCGTATGGAGATCTGCTCAGTCGGCGTCTAAGCGAAGGCTTGCGCGACCATTCCGATTTTGTGCAAATTGCCGGAAAGTGGTTTCCGCGGGCGCTTCTGGTTGACATCAATATTGGCCATCTGAATCTGGCGGAGGCGGTCCTGGACATGGCTGGAGGCGGACCGCTGCCCACGGGAAAACTTCTGGAACAGATTGAACTAAAAAGCAACGTCAATCCGAAACTGCTCGAATTTTCAATGGATTATGCCTTGCAGGAGGATGACCGCTTCGATGAGGTTGGCGCTGCTGGCGAAGTCTTATGGTTTCTCAAACGCCTGGAGCCGGCTGCGGTTTTGGAGCCTCCCCTGCACCTTCAGTATTCTCCGCTTGAAGAGAATCGCTCACTCTTTAACGATGAGATGCTCCGTTTAGAAGCGAGTTTACAGGATGAATTGTCGCCACCACCCCAACGAGTTGCCAAAGTCGATGAGGCGCAAATCAGCTTGATTTATCCCCATTGGCGCGAGGGTACCCTGCCGTTGTCGGCGCAGACGCGCTTTCTCTTTCCTACCGCCTACGAAGCGCCGCGTATCCGCTTTACTATTGTAGATGGAGAAACCGATGAGCGCTTTCCGGCTTGGGTGGTGCGTACCCATGGCTACGTCTATGGGCTGAAGGAATGGTACGAAAAGCGGGGCTTAATGCCAGGAAGTTATGTAAAAGTGCAACGGGGGAAGAAAGCCGGTGAAGTGATTCTAACGCGGCTGGCTCGCCGACCTGGGCGAGAATGGGTTCGCACGGTGCTGGTGGGTTCGGATGGGGGGATTGTCTTTGCCATGTTGAAACATAACGTTACGGCCCAATTTGATGAACGGATGGCGATTATGGTGCCAGATGTCGAAGGAGTAGACGAAGCCTGGCAAAAAAACATGCGCGAGCGAACTCCCTTTGAAAAAACCGTTGTCAGCATGTTGCGGGAGTTATCAAAATTAAATCCCCAAGGACATGCCCACGCCAGTGAACTTTATGCAGCGGTGAATATCCTGCGTCGCTCTCCGCCTGGCCCAATCCTCTCTCTGCTGAACTCACGGCCGTGGTTTGTGCACGTCGGCGATCAGCATTATCGCTACACCGAAAGCGATGAGAATTAAATGGGCGAGGAGTTAAATTGGCCGATCTAAAACGTCCTTTGATCTCAAAACCTACCCTTCAGACTCGCTTTCATATTGATTACGAGTGGTGGCAGCAGAACGATCGTGACTGGCACGTGTACCTGTATAATATTTTGTGTCCAGAGCATCAAAAGCTCTTTGGCGAGGGAATTGCGGATGAAACGATCGATTGGGTTGACCCTCAAACTGCAGAAGTGCAACCGGTCAATCGCTTACAGCATCTTTTGATCGAACACTGTGCCAAGCAACCCGAATTCCTCGCCCCAGGCACTCCGCTGGTAGACTTAATCTTTCGGGTATTCCTGGCGAACGGCAATACCCCACTCAGCCCGATAGAATTGAGTGAACGCCTGGGTAAACCCGCTCAAACCATTTTGAGTGTTTTATCGGGCAGCCGCGTCTACCGCGGTTTGCGCCCGGTAATGGAATCGTGAAGATGAAGAACAAGGACATTAAATAACGCCCCAGTAGCTCAATGGACAGAGCAGTAGCCTTCTAAGCTAACGGTTGTGGGTTCGAATCCCGCCTGGGGCGCTGGAAGCCAGCGACACTTGCTGCGCAGATCAAGAAAACTGTTAATAAAGGATGGCATGAAATGACTACAGAAAGAAAGGGACTCCTGAAGTTTCTAGAGAATGATGTTACGGTGATCGGTGATGATCTGAAAGTCGGTGAAAAAGCACCAGATTTCACGGTTCATACAATGGATTGGAAACCTCTTCGTGGCATCGCAGATACACAGGGAAAGGTGCGCATTATCGGGTCGCTTCCCAGTCTGAATACCTCGGTTTGTGATCGCGAAACCCGCCGTTTCAACGAAGAAGCCGTTAAATTAGGCGATGAGGTGGTTATTGAGATGATCAGTATGGATTTGCCATTCACCCTCAAGAACTGGTGCGGCGCAGCAGGGGTGGAACGCGTTCTGACCTTATCCGATCACATGAGCGGGGAATTTGGTGAAAAGTATGGAGTTTTAATCAAAGAGCTACGCATCTTGCGGCGGGCGATCTTTGTGGTCGATCGCAACGATGTTCTGACTTATGTTGCCTATATGCCGGCCCTCGGGGATGAACCGGATTATGAGGCTGTTTTAGGCGCAGCGAGGGCAGCGCTTGGTTGATAGTCGTCTGTCGATTTGACTGATGGAGGGCAAACCATGTTGGAATTGCGTTTGAAGTCAAGCATCTCTAAACCAGGGGTATATATTTTAGAGAGCTATCAGCATTTAGGTGAGGTACTGCCTCACTGGCATCTGACGGTGCGGCCGCATATCTGGCGGCCGCCGACCGATGTTTATGAGACCGAAGAAGCCCTCATCGTTAGAATCGAAATCGCCGGGATGCGTGAAGACGACTTCACAATTTTACTGGATGGAAAATATTTATCGGTGCGCGGATTGCGGGTTGATCACCCTGAACGCCGCGCCTATCACCAAATGGAGATTCGTTTTGGTGAGTTTGTCAGTGATGTGGAGTTGCCATTTGCCATAGACGCTGAAAAAATTGAGGCTGTCTATCAGGCAGGCTTCTTGCGGATTACTTTACCCAAGAAAGCTCCACAGCACATTCCAATTCGAAAATGAAAAGCATTCTCGATCGGAGCTGTTTGTTTGGGGTTGAAATACTAAAAAGGAGCACATGTCTGCAACACGTTGGTTAACCGATATGATGGAATTACTGGGCTATTTCGACAGCGATGAAATCCTCTTCAATGAAGTGATTTTGCCACCGAGCTCTGAGAACGCCCAAAAAGAACAACCATCTTCTGCGACGCCGTTAGAACAAGCCAAACCCGAAGGGGATATTCCGGAAATCCTGCCGATTTTACCCCTCCGAGGGTTGGTGGTTTATCCGCAAACTGTTGTTCCGTTGACAATCGGGCAGCCCCGCTCGATTCGTCTGGTGGATGATGTTGTCACTTCTGAACAGCGCATTATTGGCCTGGTGGCATCGAAAAATCCAGAACTGGAACAACCGAACCCGCCGGATTTGTATGAGTATGGAACTGCTGCGATTGTTCATCGATTATTCCGCGCTCCAGATGGGACCATTCGCCTGGTTGTGCAAGGTGTCTCGCGCTTTCGAACTTTGGAATACGTCCAGGAAGAACCTTACTTGAAGGCGCGCATAGAGCTTCGCCCCGAGATTGTCGAAGAAGGTACCGAAATCGAAGCCCTGGCGCGCAACGCTCGTTCACAGTTTGAACACATTGCCGAGATGATCCCCTCCATCCCGCGCGAACTGGTCGCGGCTGTTCTATCGCTGGAAGACCCCCTTCAAATTGTTTACACCATTGCCAATTTCCAACGCATGGATTTGAGTGATGCCGAAGCCATTTTGGAGCTCGATTCCGTGTCCCAAAAGTTGCACAAACTGGTGGGTATCCTGGCGCGGGAAATCGAAGTTTTGGAAATTGGCCAAAAGATTCAAAATGAAGCCCGCTCTGAGATTGAAAAAGTGCAGCGGGAATACTTCTTGCGGGAGCAATTAAAGGCGATCCAGAAAGAGCTAGGCGAAGCGGATGAACAGCAGCAGGAGGTAGAAGAGTTTCGGCAGAAAATTGAAGCGGCTAAAATGCCCGAAGAGGCAGAGAAACAAGCCCGTCGCGAACTGGATCGTTTGGCGCGCTTGCCAACCGCCGCAGCCGAATATGGCGTGATTCGCACCTATCTGGATTGGCTGGTCAGTTTGCCATGGTCTATAACCACCGAGGATAATCTGGATATTGCCCATGCTCGCCAGGTGCTTGAGCAAGACCATTATGGGTTGGAGGACATCAAAGAACGCATCTTAGAGTATCTGGCGGTACGCAAACGCCGTCTGGAACGAGCAGCTGAAGAGAGCGACCGCCAAGGTGAGGATAGAACGGAGAGGGCGGAAAAAGATGAAATCCGCCGCGTGCGGGAAGGTGCAATTCTGTGCTTTGTTGGACCTCCCGGTGTCGGGAAAACATCACTGGGTCGTTCAATTGCACGGGCGATGGGGCGTAAGTTTGTGCGCATTTCCTTAGGCGGGATGCGCGATGAAGCTGAAATCCGCGGCCATCGGCGGACCTATATCGGTGCCATGCCTGGACGGATTATTCAAGCCTTACGCCGGGTAGAATCGCGCAATCCGGTCTTTATGCTGGATGAGGTCGATAAACTGGTGTTTGACTTTCATGGCGATCCGGCCTCCGCCCTGCTGGAAGTGTTAGACCCGGAACAGAATTATGAGTTTCGCGATCACTATCTGGAAGTGCCGTTTGACCTATCCCAGGTCCTGTTTATCACTACCGCCAACACCCTAGAAACCATCCCGGGCCCCTTGCGCGATCGGATGGAGGTCATTCAGCTATCCGGATACACCGATAAAGAAAAGATTGCCATTGCCCGTCATTACTTAATCCCGCGCCAAATCAAAGAAAACGGCTTGCGACCGGAAGAGATTTCCTTTACCGATGATGCTCTGGAGAAGATCATTCGCTCCTACACACGCGAAGCCGGGGTGCGAAATTTAGAGCGCGAGATTGGGGCAGTTTGCCGCAAGGTGGTTACCCGCATTTCTGAAGGAAAAGAGACTTCGGTCGAAGTGACAGCCGAGCGAGTGAAGGAGTTTTTGGGTCGCGAGAAGTATTTTGACACGGAGGAGATCGCCGAACGGACTTCTATTCCAGGTGTTGCCACCGGCTTAGCGTGGACCCCGGTAGGAGGCGACATCTTGTTTATCGAAGCTACCTCCATGCCTGGATCAAAAGGCTTTCAGTTGACAGGTTCTTTAGGGAATGTAATGCAAGAATCAGCCCGCGCTGCCTTATCTTTCGTTCGCTCACGGGCTCAGGATTATGGCATTGATCCAAAAATCTTTGAAAAGATCGATCTCCACCTGCACATTCCTTCAGGAGCACAACCGAAAGACGGCCCATCGGCGGGAGTTACCATCGCAACCGCTTTGGTTTCCCTGCTGACGCATAAACCTGTGCGTCCAGACCTTGCCATGACCGGCGAAATCACCCTACGTGGTCAAGTCTTGCCCGTTGGAGGTATCAAAGAAAAAGTATTGGCCGCCCATCGTTCGTGCTTAAAGACGGTGATCTTACCCTCGAAAAACAAACCGGATTTAGAAGATTTACCCGAAGAAGTGCGTCAAACGATCCAATTTATCTTTGTAGATACCGTTGACGATGTCCTGAAAGCAGCTTTGGACTTGCCAATTGGTGAACAAAAGCAAGATCCGAGTAGCAATGGAAAAGAAGGCCGGCCAAAGACAAGGCGAACCTCGCGCAAGGGAAAGGAAACCAAAGAACATGTCGTCGCCCAAAGTGATATTGATTGAAGATGACGAAACAATGCGCACTTTGCTGGGAGAACTGTTGCGCATGGAAGGTTACCAGGTGGTGTCTTTGGGTTCGATTGAACCCGAAGACACCGTTTTGAGTCAATTGATCGAACAAGAGCCCGACTTAGTCTTTCTTGACGTCAATATTCATGGTCAGGATACTTTTACCTTTGTGCGGAAATTGCGTTCGAAAAGAGAAGCGATTCGGGTGCTGATGTCATCGGGTATGCCCTTGGAATCCGAAAGCATCAATGTGGGAGCGGATGGTTTCTTGATGAAGCCCTTTATGCCCGATGAATTATTGAGGAAAGTCCAACATTTATTAGGAAGTGAATAAATTCTGTGGTCAAGAAACGTTCTCCCGCCACCATGCAGTGGCGCACAATTGATTTGCATATCCATACCCCGGCTTCCAGTGATTATCAACAAATGGAAGTTACTTTTTTAGATATCCTTCAACGGGCGGAAGCGCGTGGATTGGATATCATTGCATTCACGGATCATAACACGGTTGCCGGTTATCGCCGTTTGGAAGAAGAGATTCAGCAGTTAGAGCTGCTGGAACGGTTAAATCGGTTGCTGCCCGAAGAAAAAGAGCGCTTGGATGAGTATCGGCGTTTGAAGGACAGGATACTCATTCTGCCTGGCTTTGAGTTCACCGCTACGTTTGGTTTTCATATTTTGGCGATTTTCTCGCCGCAAAAATCCAGTCGGGAGATCGAACATTTACTGCTGGATCTGCGCATTCCATCGGATCAACTTGATGCTGGCTCGGCGACTGTAGGGGCAACCGTGGATGTATTAACCGCTTATCGTTTGATTCGCCAGGCGGGTGGAATTGTGATTGCTGCCCATGCTAACTCGAGCAATGGCGTGGCAATGCGCGGCTTTCCCCTGGGTGGGCAAACAAAAATCGCTTATACCCAGGATGAGAATCTACACGCTTTAGAAGTGACCGATTTGGAAAATAAGAGCCGCAATTCCACAGCAGCCTTCTTCAACGGCAGCAAGCCTGAATATCCCAGACGGATGCATTGCATCCAGGGATCAGATGCCCATCGTTTGACAATCGACCCTCAGAAAAAAAAGCATCTGGGCGTGGGTGACCGACCAACCGAAGTCCTTATCCCGGAAGTCAGCTTTGAGGCTCTTAAAGAACTCTTTGAAAGCAAGGATTTCACTCGCACCCGCCCGCGCCGGGTGACCGAAGAGCCGCCCTATGACCTGATCCGCAGTTTGCAGGAAGAAGGCCCGAATATCATTCAAGACTTTTACGAAACCTTTGAAACCCGGGGAGGAAAACTCAACAGCATCCTTGCGGATGTCTGTGCCTTTGCCAACACCAACGGCGGCACGCTTTATATTGGCGTGGGGCGTGATATCCGTAAACCGATCGGTGGCGTGGCGGATAGCGAAGCGGTAATGCAGATCTTAGAGCGTGAAATCAGCAAGCGCATCAATCCTCCGCTGCAATTTACGCTGGACACGATAGAGAGCGGCAATAAGAAAATTGTGCGGGTGTTTGTGCCACGCGGCGATGAGCCACCGTATGCCCTCGACGAAAATAAAATCTATGTTCGGTTTGAGGGAGAGACAGGGCTGGCAGTGCGCGATGAGATCGTAAACCTGGTCAAGCGGAGTTTGCAGTTAACCCCTTCTTTACCTCCTAAATTGACCGAACCACCTGACCAAAGTGGAGAGGGATTGCCACCATTGGAGCCCTCTGGCGAAGAGGAAGCACCCCCTCGAACCGGAGTGGAAGTTGTTTCGATGAGCGAGCGCAGTGGACAACGCGTCTATACCTTGCGGGATCTAAGAAATGGGAATGTGGTCCGCAATGTTACCTCAAAATCTGCCCGGCGGCTATGGCAGTATGCTATTGAAATGTATTCAAAATTGCCGAAAGACCCAAATGAGATTCATTGGATGGGCAATTTGGGCTTGCTGGCAAAACGAGGAAAGCGTGGTCAATATCGCTATGATCTGGTATCCCGCTCCGCAGAGGGCTTTCGCTGGTTTTTCGGTGTAACCGACGATGGGCTTCATGGCAAATGGCGGAGGTTGGTTGGACAGGAAGATGAGTGAGGCCGGATTCACCATTCGCACCTTTGAATTTCCATCTGATTACCAGGCGGTGATAGAACTATGGAGCAATGCCGGGGACGGGGTTCATCTTGGGGTCTCTGATACATTCGCAGACATTGCCAGGAAAATCGAACGCGACCCGCAATTGTTTTTGGTTGCCGAAAAAGAGGGTCGCTTGATCGGAGCAGTGATGGGAGGTTTTGATGGACGGCGAGGCCTGGTATATCATTTAGCCGTTGATCAAGCAGAGCGGAAGCGTGGCATTGCAACCGCATTAATGCAGGAATTAGAAGAGCGTTTCAAAGCGATTGGCTGTCGACGGGCATACCTCCTAGTAACCCCTGAGAATCAAGTGGCTCAACAATTCTATGAAAAACGCGGCTGGCAACGCATGGAGATTTTGATCTATGGAAAAAATCTTGAATAAGATCCGTTTTGCCATTCTTACCGTCTCGGATCGCTCGGCCAGAGGCGAAAGGGAAGATGTCAGCGGTCCGGCTTTAAGAAAAGCTGTTGAGGAATACGGGGGAGAAGTTGTCCAATACAAGGTTGTAGCTGATGAACAAAAAGCGATTGAAAAGATTTTGAAAGATTGGTGTGACACGGACAGGATGGATGTGATCCTGACCACGGGTGGAACCGGCTGCGCACCTCGTGATGTGACGCCCGAAGCCACCGCTGCGGTGATCGAGCGTCCGGTGCCAGGCATTGCCGAAGCTATCCGTTCAGCCAGCTTAAAAATCACCTCTCACGCAATGCTCTCGCGCGGCATAGCGGGAATTCGCAAACGGGTTCTGGTGATCAATCTACCCGGAAGCCCAAAGGGAGCTGTGCAAAGCTTCGAGATTGCTTTACCGGTGCTTCCGCATGCCGTCCAATTATTGCGGGAAGATTCAGCAGCCGAGCAGAGTCATAATTCACAAAACTTGCGATAAAATCATAGCGAAGGAAATTGAACTAACGGTATGGAAGAGTTTCGTTCTGAGATTGTGCCAGATATTTCTCCAGAGGGCGATCAAGACCAAGCTGGGAAGCTTAAACGCACCTTGCTGGATATTCTTGAGACGATCCTTTTGTCCTTATTGCTCTACTTTGGGATCAATGCTGTCTCAGCGCGTATTCGGGTTGAGTCGATCAGTATGCTTCCCACCCTAGAGGCGGGGAATTATGTGATTGTCAATAAACTAGCTTATAAGTTCGGCAAGCCTTCGCGAGGAGACATCATTATCTTCCGCTACCCCCCCGACCCGCAACGAGAGCCCTATATCAAACGGGTAATTGGATTGCCGGGTGATGTGGTTCGGGTTAGCGGAGGCATAGTTTATGTCAACGACCAACCCTTAGTTGAGCCATATATCAGCGCTCCACCCGATTACGAGGGCACCTGGACAGTGCCGCAGGGTTATTTGTTTGTCCTGGGAGATAACCGTAATCGCTCTTCAGACTCCCATAGTTGGGGAATGGTGCCTTTTGAAAACGTTATTGGCAAAGCCTGGATTGTCTATTGGCCGCCGCAAGCCTGGAAAGTATTGGATTACCATATTGCAGTGGCAGCAGGGGATTGAAGGGTGATCAAAATTGAGTATGCAAGGAAAACCTGCGTACCCAAAATATTCTTCAGTTCATAAATTTTCAACTTGAGTTAAATCCAGAAGCTATTCTCCTGGAATTAACTGCTCTCTGAGTTCTGAGGTCAAGCCTTGAGCAGTTGGCGGGCGATAACGAGGCGTTGGATTTCGCTAGTTCCTTCCCCAATCGTCATTAACCTCGCATCCCGGTAGATCCGCTCTACCGGGTATTCTCGACTATAGCCATATCCGCCATGGATTTGAATTGCGTTGCGACAAACCCTTTCCGCCATTTCGCTGGCAAAGAGTTTTGCCATGGCGGCTTCTTTTGTGAAGCGCCTTCCTTGATCCTTTAACCAGGCAGCGTAATAAACCATCATCCTGGCAGCATGAATTTCCGTGGCGGCATCGGCTAACATCCATTGGATGGCTTCCTGTTCGGCAATCGGTTGCCCAAAGGCTTTTCGCTCTTTGGCATATTGAAGCGCTGCCTCGAAAGCTGCCTGGGCTAACCCGACGGATAGGGCAGCGATCCCGATGCGACCACCATCCAATACCTGCAGGGTCTGACGTAAACCATCCCCTGGCTTTCCCAACAAATGGTTTTGGGGTACGCGCACCTGATGATACGTGATGGCATGGGTGGGCGAACCTTTCAACCCCATCTTTTTTTCGGGGGGATCAATGAGCAAGCCTGTCTGATTTCTGGGTACCAGGATCAGACTGAATTGATCCGAAGATCGATCGGTATCATGGCGTACAAGGGTAATAATATATTCTGCTATCCCGGCATTGGTGCACCACATTTTTGTCCCGTTAATCACCCAGTGATTGCCTTCGAGATGAGCATGGCAACTGATGCCGCGCAGATCGGATCCGGCCGCCGGCTCGGTCAATGCCAAAGCGGCTAATCCGCTTGAGCTGCCATCTGGGCGGCGCCCGCTTGCTACGATAGGGAGGTAGGTCTGCTTGAGTTCTTCCGCGCCGAATAGGGCTAGCGGCGCGCAACCTAATCCATTGTGCGCGGCAATGGAGAGTGCAGTGCTACCACAGCCCCACCCCAACTCTTCGATTGCGATAGCTGCACTAATGGCATCGACTCCAGCTCCGCCATACGCTTCCGGAACGTTTAAGCCCAACAGTCCCAAGGAACTCATTTTGCGAATGGCTGTCCAGTTTACTTCGCTGTTTTCATCGACTTCCTTCGCCTTTGGCTTGACCTCTTGGGCAACAAAGTCGTGAACAGCTTCTTTCCACATCCGTTGTTCGGGGTTTAGTTCAAAATTCATTTTTCCCTCCGCAGATTAAAGTCCAATTTTCTGCACAGATTGCTAAACCATTCCTTCAGAGAGTGACGATGACTGTGCAACGGAAAGTAGCATTCCAGAGTCTTAAAAAACCGATCTTTTGCCAACCAATCCACTTTGGCCCCTTCTAATTGGGTATTGGCAAACCCGAATCCCCGTTCAGGATGATAGGCAACGAGAGTCATGACATGCGCCCATAATGGATGCAAGGAGAGGAGGATCGGCAGGTAAAGGATTGGATAAGGAAGATGTTCCATCACTTCCTCTATCTGAATAAGGAACTGCCAGCGGGCTGAGAAACCAAACTGCCGCAGGACATCCACAATCCCCCATGGGAAGGTTGCCCAATTGGGAATGCGCCGAATTACCGGCCTGATACCCCGCCAGACCGGTTTGTTCATCTCTTGGGCAAGTTCCAGAGGATTGACCCTTTGGTGGGTGAAGGCATGAACGAGGGTAGCTACGGTGAAGGGCGCGCAGTCGTTACGATTGCCCTGATAGAGAAGGTGTTGAAGGATTTGCTCAGCAAACGGAGAAACGATCTCGCCAAACGATCCCGTTTCCTCTGTGGCGTTCATTGGTTTTATTTTAACCTCAAAAAAGTATATGGGTTGGTCAACCATCAGGGGAGTCTCATTGATCTTCTGAGGTTGTTGGAGATGACGTTTATAATGGGGAAAACCTCGGATTTTATTTGGAGACTGATCCATTATGACCGTGCTTTTAATTACGGGAGCTTCGTCAGGGATTGGGGCAGAGATTGCTCGCCTAGCTGCCAAACAGGGCTATGATCTGGCAATAACCGCTCGCAGGCTGGAGCGATTAGAAACTTTACGCAAGGAGTGTGAGTCTTATGGCGTCAGGGTATTAACCGTTCAGGCCGATTTGGCACAATGGCAGCAAGTGCAGAGGGTCGCCCAGACCGCTGTGCAGTTTTTTGGGCGAGTTGACGTTTTAATCAACAATGCCGGCTTCGGACGATTGAACTGGTTGGAGAGGCTGGATGGTGAAATGGATATTGCAACTCAAATTCAAGTCAATCTTATCGCCCCGATTCAACTCACCCGCCAGTTGTTACCCAGCATGATTGCCAATCGAACCGGCCATATTATCAACATCGCTTCGCTCGCAGCTTGGGTAGCCACGCCAACCTATAGCGTTTATGCCGCCAGCAAATTTGGTTTACATGGTTTTACCGAGGCACTTCGAAGGGAGGTTGCCTATTACGGCATCCATGTTTCGGGGGTCTATCCGGGGGGAGTGGAGACCGAATTTGCCCAAAAGGCAGGGATTGAGCG
>Ga0197142_1001373_pt1 | contig 22370 bp, 22 predicted proteins | sample GBS60_MetaG_FD_148614 | JGI IMG/M metagenome (GOLD analysis project Ga0197142, IMG submission 148614) | Sediment microbial communities from Great Boiling Springs, Gerlach, Nevada, United States - GBS 60_MetaG | ecosystem: Environmental > Aquatic > Thermal springs > Hot (42-90C) > Sediment... | reverse complement strand
GCGGGGCGCGCAGCACACCCCTGCGCGCCCCCATCAGGTACACTACTAAAGGCGGAGGAGGCTAACAAACCGTGAGCGTGCAGGAGATCGAGAAAACCGCTACGCTGGAACACACAGGCGACGGACAGCATCACGGCGACGGCATCTTAGGCGAGCAGTTCGAAACGCTGGAACAGCAGAACACATCCTACCTCATCGGGATGTGGGCGTTTATCGTCCAAGAAGTGCTGTTCTTCGGCGCGATTTTCACCGCCTACGCCATCTACCGATTCAAATATGTGCTGGAGTTCACGCTCGCCCACCACGAACTAAGCGTTCCTATAGGCACTCTCAACACCTTTGTGCTACTGTTCAGCAGCTACACGATGGCGCGCGCCGTCCGCGCCGCGATGCAAAACCGACATAAAAAGCAAGCGTTTTACCTCTTCCTAACTTTTCTGTTCGCTGGCGTATTTATGGTAAACAAGTATTTCGAGTACGGCGCGAAGTTCGAACACCACTTGTTCCCTGGCGGCGACTACGACGCGCACAAGGTGGTCAAGCACGCGAAGGAGAAGGGCGAGCTGCGCGTGGTGGAGGAGAACGGACGCGAACTCTATGAGCTGGGCAAAACGCGCGACGGGCAGTTCACTGCCTTCACGAAGGTCACCCCCGAAGAGTTCGAGCAGCGCACGCGCCTGTTTTTCGGCTTCTACTTCGTGATGACGGGGCTGCACGGCTTGCATGTGTTGATTGGGATGATCATCATCGGCATCCTCATCGGACGCGCATGGATTGACCACCTCAAGAATAAGCCTATCGCCGACTACATGCCCGTGGAGATGACAGGACTCTACTGGCACTTGGTAGACATCGTGTGGATTTTCCTGTTCCCGCTGTTGTATCTCATCGGGAGGTAAGGTATGGCAGGACATAGCGAGTCGCATGTGCATCCCGTGTCGCTGTATACGCGCACGCTGTGGTGGCTAATGGCGCTGCTGGTGCTGACCGTTGCGGCGGGCTACATCCCGAATGTGCCGAACTGGCTGGGCGTGGTGATTGCGCTCACGATTGCCGTCTGGAAGGCGACGATCGTGATTATGAACTTTATGCATGTGCGTTTCAGTGGCAAGTTAGCGTGGCTGTTTGCGGGCGCGGGCTTCTTCTGGCTGCTGATTATGCTGGCGTTCGCCTTCGCCGACTATGTGAGCCGCCCGTGGGAGCCGTTCCACGGCTGGCCGGAGTAGCTTTACTTGACAGAGGGACGCAACGAGTATTCGGCTGCCTCCAAGTTCCTTAGATCTGTCGCGGAAAGGTAGCAGGAATCCCCTACTACACGGCGTATTATGCGAAAGGAGGCAGCGATGTTCACAGCGACCCTACTGCTTGTGAGCAGATTGACAGCCTGCTCTATCGGGACGCGCTTGTGAGGGTATTAGAGCAGTTAGGAACAACAGACCGATGGCTTGTGGAGCAAGTATGGGTGTTGGAGCGTGGTCAGGCGGATGTAGCGCGCGAAATAGGCGTTTCGCAGCCGACGCTCTCTCGGCGTCTGAAACGCATTCGGAAACAACTGCGGGCTTGGCTGGAAGAAACAGGAATGTAGACGACTCGTGAAGCTGCTGACTGTTAGTCACGCTGGACAGGAGAGGAAGGATAGCTGCATAAAAGCGCGGGAGCGAGACTATTAATTGGGGTAGAGGGAGAAAGGCGATGGCAACTGCAGAGCGAACGGAGCGACTGGCGATCTCGCGCCATCGCATAGGCTGGGTAGAGCTACTGCTTTCAGCGGCGCTGGCTTGGCTTTCGCTACTCGCATACGCCGAATGGCGCAGTGAAGGGCGCTACTTGTGGCTCTTTGGCGCCACCCACGATTTAGGCGAGGTGCGAGTTAGCGAGGTGGTTCGCCATCGCGTGTGGGTTTTCAACCCGACGCTCCGCTCGCTGGAACTGGGGCTGCAGCCTGGTTGCGGTTGTGCGGTGGCAGAAGAGATTCCCCAGACTTTGAAACCCCTCTGGGGCTTTCCGATAACTATCGCGATAGACACGACGGGTAAGTCTCCAGGTCCGAAATCAGAGCGAGTGGAGCTGATTGTGCGCGATGGCGCTCGTGGCGTGAGCTGGCGCGAGCGTTTGGAAGTTCGGTACTCTGTTGCAGAGCCTAACTCTCCTTCTACACACCATAAATAGGGGGTATGATGATGAGACGCACAGAACGTGGTATGGCAAGAATACGCGGATTACTGTTAACGGGATGCGTCGGGATGTTATTGTTGCACACTACCCAATTCAACTGGGCTACACAGAGATGTGGGCAGTGTAGCACGTCTACTACACGCTTTTGCAACGAGGAGACTGCCTGCATCTTCCGAGGAGGAGTATGTGTTGATCAGGGTGGAGGTTGCGAATGCGTCGTGGCAGAGTTCGACATCTGCTACGCGGATAACCGCCGTGTTGGGTGCGATGGCGAGCAGGATGTTCCGGTACCCGCAACTATATACCCAGGCAACTGTACCGAAAAGCCTAATGGATCCGGTTGCTACTGCAAGGCTGATGGTAGACCATTCAATGATACGCGTAACCGACCGAAGTGTAAACCATGTCCCTGAAACACTCGCATGCATCTTGGGAGGTGCAATGTGCGAGGCGTTCAAGTATTTGTTTATCTTATCCTATTGGTGACAACTTGGGCTAACTCTATCCCTGAAGAGTTAGCCCAAGCTCTCAAGCGACGTGAGCAGCTATACATGGGACGAAAAGTTACCTATCGTGTGCAATTGTCTCACAAATCACCTCGCGAGCAAGTTAACAACTTGTATGAAGTTCAAATTGCTCGTACTCCACGCCATACTCATGTTGCTTTCCAGCCGTTGGAGGCAAAGCGCAATCGAACCCGACAGGGGAACCTAATCTTCGCTAGCTCTTCGGGAGCCACTTGCGAGCTTCACCTAACCGATCATCTACTGTATGTGATAAATGCAAGTGTATGGTTTACGCAGGACATGCGTGTGGGCGATGCGAAAATGGTAGCGAGTGTACGAAGGTACGATCCGAGCGCAATCTATGACCGTTTGGATGAGAAGTACCCTTCCGTGTGTTTGGCGCTCTACGATGTTTCTTGGCTATCAGGCGTTATGACTCTGGGCTTGGATCTGACTCGTCTAGCAGGGGTTCGTTGGGAACGGGTGATCAGCAAACCTGAGCGGTGGGTACTTTTTGGCAAAAAGCCTTCCGCAGGAGATCCCAACGAGTATTTACTGCTCAGGGTAGAAATGCGCAAGCCCGATGCGCTGCCGCTAAGCATAGAAGCGCTCAGTAGCAAAACACAGTCGCGGCACGTCTATCACATAGCGGGAACCCGCAAAGTGGACGGTGCGGAAGTCCCCCTGATTATTCAGCATGAGTGGAGTCCTCGAAGCCGCACGGTACAGCAGCGCACAACATATGAGTTGAAAGCGTTTGAGCAACTATCCGAAGAGGAGATTCCTGTGGAAATGCCACTTGGAACCGAGGTCAACGACTATCGGCTGGGCGAAGGCATCAGCTACCTCTGGTCAGGTCGCCTCCCTTCGGAGGAGGAGCTCAAGCGATTAGCTTACCAGCAAGGGTACTTGCTGCCGCCTGAAACACCACGCCAACGCTACTCTCCGTGGCTCTTTGTCCCTGCGGTTGTCTTTTTTGTGACTGCCGCCTACCTTTACTGGAGGCAGAGACGGCGATGAGACGCCGACGCGCCTTTTCGTTGGTGGAACTGTTGGTCGTACTGGGGATTGTTTCGCTTCTTGCAGCCTTGTTGTACCCCACCTTTGCCGCTGCGCGTGAAAAGGCGCGCACCACCCGCTGTCTCACTCAACTTCGCCAACTGGCGCACAGCACCCAGATGTACCTTACCGACCACGACGACACCTATCCCTTAGCAGCTTTTTTCAGCACGCACGACGGGCAGCGCTGTTTTTTCACCCTCTACCATGCGCTTGTGCCGTATGTCAAAGACAAGCAGATTGTGGTCTGCCCGTCCGACCCGAACCCATTCGACATTCAGTGGGCGTTGGAGCAGGTATCTATGGGGTTGCTTTGCCCCGCGATGGGCTTTCGGCATAGCAGCTATATGGCGAACTGGTGCTTGATTGAGACGGGCACGCTGCTGGGCAACTTTCACCCGCCTGTGCCAGCGGCGCTTGTGGAGTTTCCTGCTGAGACGGTTCTGTATTACGATGGCGGCATCACGGGCTTGCCGAGCCTGAGTCCATTCATTCAGGCGCGTCATCTGGAGCATCTCGGTGTCGTGTTGGCGGACGGGCACAGCAAAGCGTGGCGTGCGCGCGAGGGATATGGGTATCTTCAGCGGGCAGATGGGGCGCGTGTCCGAAAGTACTGCTTGATAGAAATCTCAGCATATTATCGGGGCGAGATGTTCTGTAGGGATATGATTATTGGGATAGTAAGCCGTAGCGCACGCAGCGAGCCATGCTGGTACTGTCCCCAGCGGAAGCCAGGAAATGTCGGCTACCTCTCAGGGAACTGCGAGTGAGTGGATGTGGCGTTACCCAGAGTGCAGGCTGCTGATTAGCGCGGTAGGTACTGCTTTAGCGTTCCCGCCCATAAGTGTGTGGTGGCTTCTTTTCGGGATGCCAGCGCTGTGGTTGCGAGTGTTGCAGGATACACCACGACGACAGCGCATATGGTATGCGTTCATATATCGAACGCTCCACAACGTATTCGCTCATGGCAGCAGCTGGCACAAAATTTAGACATGCGCATACTAATAGGGGTTAGTCGACGATTGGGTGAAGTGGGCTACAACAGCGCGATGGCGATTGCCCCCGCGAGTTTGCCCGTATTCTACAATAAGGTGAAACTGATGCCCTTCACAGAGTATGCACCGCCGCCGCCTGTCGGAGAGTGGCTGCAAGTGCTGGGAGTCGCGCGCCGCTCGCTACAAATAGGGACGCATCCCCACGCGATACGACTGTACGGCGAGCCGCCTATGGGCACACTCATCTGTTATGAGAGCCTATTCGGATGGGTTGGCGCGAAGCAAGTGCGCGATGGAGCGCAGTGGCTGGTCGCAATGACGAATGACCAGTGGCTACTGGGCGCAGGGGTTCGAGAACAGCATGCCGATTACTGCGTGCTGCGTGCCATCGAGACACGACGATGGGTAGTACGCGCGTCAACGGTTGGACCTACAGGCTTTTTCAGCCCGCTGGGAGAGCGGCGAACAGTCCCGATAGGGCGTCCTGAAGTCGCCGCATATACGATTGAATGCTTTTCAGGGATGACCCTGTATTCGCGCTGGGGGGACTTCTTCGGCTACGGAAGTTTACTTGCTTTTGCAGGAGTAGTCCTTCGGAGGCAAGCAAGACCCGTTGGCACTCAATCTTCACACGAAGGTAGAAACAGGTACAATTCCCGCCGATGAGCGCGGCGATTATCAATCTGGCGTACCTGCTGGCGGTTGCGCTGTTTGTGTTGGGGCTAAAAGGGCTGTCGCACCCGCCCCAACACTCGTCTAATCCGCTTGGTTCAACTCATCCATTACGCTATCGCCTAACTCCAACAATCGGCTCTTGATAGCGACCGCCGAAACGGGAACGATCATCTGAACCCCCCACCGCTCAATCTCATCGGGAAAGGATGCGACCTGTTGGCATGCAACGGCAAACCAGTAGCGATCAAAGCCTGGGTCCTTCTCGGCGCCCCTTTGAAGAAGGGTTTGTGTCTCCTCGCGCTCCAGAATAAAGTACAAATCTACCGCATCGCGGGGTTCTACACGCCCATAAAACGCCAGTAATTTATCCACCGAAAGATCTTCCCAATCATTCACAAAAACACTGTACTCCGTTGGGACAGGGGGAGCGAAGCGGAACGGGCTATCCACCGCCAGCTGGATTCGGAACTCTGGCTCGCTTTGGTAAAGATACTCTACAAAAGTCTCGAATCTCCTAATCACTTGCAATGGATGTCGCCTTTTGCGGGCAAGAGTTTCTAAAACACGGCAAAACGGCGCCAACAGGTCGGGTTCACCTGTGAATAGGTCAAGGTCAAAGGAGTGTCTGTGTCCTAAATAGAACTCTGCCAGTGCCGTACCGCCTGTGAGGTAAAAGTGTGTACTATCGGGCGTTTTGGAAAATAGTCGAAGAAACCGTCGCTGCCCCGCGGAGAGCAACCCCTTACCCTTTAGCATAGTACCCCGCTCGATAGAGGTATCGTTTCCACAGTTGGTAGATGGGTTCGGGAAGACGCAGCTCGTCGATGACTGTCGCCAGCTCTGCCTTGTCCAGCTGGCGCACATCCTGCTCGCGTCCATACAGCAGCACCTGTCGGATGTACCAGCGACGCTGGAACGGGTCGCTCAGATCGACCTCGTTCGTACTCCAGACGATGTAGCGCGGCGGTTGAACCTTCACGCTCATAGAGTACCTCAAAACGCTTCCACGAGTGAAAGATAGGCTGGGGGTGGGAGCAAAAAAACAGGTACAATTCCCGCCGATGAGCACGGCGATTATCAATCTGGCGTATCTGCTGGCGGTTGCGCTGTTTGTGTTGGGGCTAAAGGGGCTGTCGCACCCGCGCACGGCGGTACGAGGGAACCGTTTAGGCGCAACGGGCATGCTCATCGCAATTGTCGCCACCCTGCTGGATCGCCAAATCCTCAGCTATGAGTGGATACTGGTCGGGCTGATGGTGGGCGCGTTGGTGGGGGCGGTGATGGCGTTGCGCGTGCCGATGACCGCGATGCCGCAGATGGTGGCGGTGCTGAACGGTTTCGGCGGGGCAGCGTCCGCGCTGGTGGCGGGCGCGAGCGTGGTGGAGAGCGCGCTGCCCGACGCGCAACTCGGCGTGCCGCTGGCGCAACTGACCGCCGCGGCGAGCGCGTCGGGCATCATCGGCGCGGTGACCTTTTGGGGTAGCCTCGTCGCCTTCGCGAAACTGCAGGGCATCGTCGGCGACAACCCGCTGCAGGTTCCGTTCCTGCACTACATCAACGGCGTGCTGCTGCTGGTGGCAATCGCGCTGGGTGTGATGCTGGTGCTGAACCCGACGACGCTCGGCTACTACTGGGCGTTGTTGGTGGTTGCCTCCGTCGTGGGACTGCTGCTGGTCATCCCGATTGGCGGCGCGGATATGCCCGTGGTGATTGCGCTGCTGAACTCCTATTCGGGGCTGGCGGCGACAGCGACGGGATTCGTGCTGAACAACAACGCGCTCATCATCACCGGCTCGCTGGTCGGCGCGTCGGGGATTATTCTCACGACGATTATGTGCCGCGCGATGAACCGCTCGCTGCGCAATGTGCTGTTTGGGGTGTGGGTTCCCGCCGAGGCGGGTCCGAAGGCGGAGGATGTGTACGGCGGGCGCATCAAGGCGACCTCGCCCGACGAGGTGGCGATGCTACTGGAGGGCGCGCGCACCGTCGTGATTGTGCCCGGCTACGGCATGGCGGTCTCGCAAGCGCAGCACGCCGTGCGCGACCTGATGCAGATTCTGGAGCAAAGCGGCGCGCAGGTGCTGTTTGCGATTCACCCCGTCGCAGGGCGCATGCCAGGGCACATGAATGTGCTACTCGCCGAAGCCGATGTGCCCTATGACCGCCTCAAGGAGATGGACGACATCAACCCGATGTTCGAGCAGGTGGATGTGGCGATTGTGATTGGCGCGAACGATGTGGTCAACCCGCTGGCGCGCACCGACCCGAACAGCCCGATTGCAGGCATGCCGATACTGGATGTGGACAAGGCGCGCAGCGTGGTGGTCATCAAGCGCAGTTTGAGTCCTGGCTTTGCGGGCATTCCGAACCCGCTGTTTGCGGCGGACAATACGCTGATGCTGTTTGCCGACGCGCGGGAGGGCGTGCAGCAGATTATCGGCGCGTTGAAGGGCAAGTAGGTCTTGCACTAACCGCTGCACCTCGGTTTGCTAATCATGCAGCAATCTCCAAGCAGCCATCAAAGCTATCGCTACGCCGTCTGATTGGTGCCGTAGCCGCCTGCAACCTCGTTCACCGTTCCTTTTCCCTCTATCGCGCCAGATGCGACACCCCTACATAACACCATATCTTTTTATTCCAGAATCTGCTAAAGAAAGAAAGTTGCCTAAGATTTGCATTCCTGCTTCGCTAAGTATCGATTCGGGGTGGAACTGCACGCCCTCGATAGGATATTCCTTGTGGCGCACCCCCATGATTTCGTGATCGTCCTCACTTTCAGCGGTGATTTCGAGGCAGTCGGGGATGCTCGCGCGTTCAATAACCAGCGAGTGATAGCGGATAGCACGCAGCGGATTAGGTGTGTTGCGGAAGACGCCTGTGCCAGTGTGGCGCACGAGCGACTCCTTGCCGTGCATCGGGCGTTTGGCACGAACGATGTTGCCCCCGAACGCTGTGCCGATTGCTTGATGCCCCAAGCACACGCCTAAGATTGGTACCTTGCCTGCCGCTGCTTGAATGAGTGGCACGCTAATACCCGCTTCGCGCGGCGTGCAAGGACCAGGGGAGACGACAATTCGGTCAGGCTGGAGCGCGAGCGCTTGCGCAACGGTCAGTTCATCGTTGCGCACAACGGTCAACTCCGCACCCAGCTCTCCGAGATACTGTACTAAATTATAAGTGAAGCTATCGTAGTTGTCAATCACCAAAACTTTCACGGCGCAGCTCCTATTTACGAGTAGAGTGTGCGTGTGAGCAGGTCGCTCAGCGCGTGTGCTGCATGTCGCACTGTAGGGAGCACTTGGTCGTAGTCCATGCGCACGGGTCCTATCAGCCCGATGACGCCTGCGGGTCGCCCGCCAGCGTGGTAGCAGGCGTACACAAGGGTACAGCAGCGCAGCACATCGATAGAGTTTTCCTCACCGATGGTGATGTGTAGTTCAGCGTTGCCTTCCTGTTGCAGCAGGCGGTAGAGTGGCTTGCGTGCTTCCAGCACGCGCAGCACTGCCTCCAGTTGGCGCACCTCGCGCTGGAACTCTGGCAGGCGCAGGAGGTACGCCGTGCCGTCATACAGCAGCTCCCCTTCAGCGATTTCCTGCACCTGCTGCTGAATCGCGCGCAGCAGGCTTGCGAGGATTGCGCGTTCGGCGGGCGATTCCATCGGCGGTGCATGGGTTGGGTCGAGGCGCAGCACGGCGCGCACCGTTTGCCCTTCAATCATTGTGGCAAGCACGCTGTAGATTCGGTTCAAGGCGCGCTGCGCGGGCACATGCTGCAGGTCTATCAAGCGATTGTCTACCTCGCCGTGTTCCATGACCACAACCGACAGTACACGGCGGGGGCTACATGGGGTCAGCACGCAGCGCAGCACGCGCATCGTCTCATCGCGCGCTGTGGTCGCGAAGGCGACCGACTGCGCCGCGCGCGCGAGTATCTGCAGGGTCGCTTGCAGCAGCTCGGTTAGGCTCTCGCCTGGTTCAGGCAAGCGTTTGAAATAACTCTCGATACGCAGCATAGTTGCTCCGCTCATCAGGTGTTCTACATAGTATCGGTAGCCGCGCGTGGTAGGCACTCTACCTGCACTGGTATGCGGTTGGGCAAGGTAGCCGTACTCGGTCATTGCTGCCATCTCGTTGCGCACGGTGGCGGGCTTGACGCCCAGCGCGTACCGCTCCACGATAGCCTGCGAGCCGACAGGTTCACCCGTGCGGATATGTTCACGCGCTACCGCCCGCAAAATAGCCGCCTTGCGGGCGTCCAGCGTGCCCGTCTCCACGATTCGACTCCGAGCCACAAGCCATCACCGCTTGAATTGTACCCCGTTTCGAGTGCGCAGTCAGGTACTCGCGGGAACGACTCCGAAGCAGACGCAGGTGCGCAGGCTAATTCTGCACCTTCCTCTTGCACGCACCGCGCCCGTCACCGTCGCCTCGCGCCCCAACCGCGCCGATCTACACCCCCACAGCAGTGGTGGGAGTTCCTGAAGACCTTCCATGCGCGTGGTGCGGTACTCGCCCTGAGGTGGCAGCGACTGCGCCAGCGACGCTCTCGAAATCACGGAGCACTCATCCGTTTTAGCAGATGCTTAGACCGTGCTACCCACGCAACCGCAACGGTGAGCCGCTCCAGTTTCGTACACACACCGAATCACGCCATGCGCCAGAGTGTGCCCTGTGGCGTATCTTCCAAGATGATGCCGATGGCTTTCAGGTCGTCGCGGATGCGGTCGGCGAGGTCGTACAGTTTGCGGGCGCGTAACTCCTGTCGCCATACGATTATGCAGCGCATCAGGTGTTCCAGCGTCTCGCTCTGTGCGGTGTCGGGCGTGTGCAGCGGGATGCCCAGCACGGTCTCCAGCATCCACTGCAGGGCGTCCTGCAGCCCTGCGAGTTCGGCAAGCGTCTCGGGCTGTGCTGCCCCTTCGGGCGCATTCAGGCGTGTATTGATCTCGCGCACGACCTCGAACGCGGCGGCAATTGCCTGCGCGGTGTTGAAATCGTGGTTCATCGCGTCGCGGAACTGCTGCAGGTATGGCTCGGCGACGGCGGGGTCGGGCTGTGCGCCGCCGCGCGCGCGCAGGAACGCCCCCGCGCGCTGGTACGCCATCCGCACCCGTTCCAGCGCTGCTTTTGCCTCATCCAGCCGCTCATACGAGAACTCCAACGGCGTGCGGTAATGCACCGTCAGCAGGAAGTACCGAATCACGGCAGGCTCGTACTGCTGGCGCAACTCGCGGATGGGCACGACCAGCCCTGTGGACTTGGACATCTTCTCTTGGCGCAGCCGCACAGGTCCCCAGTGCAGCCAGTAGCGGGCGAACGGCTGCTGGCGATGCAGGTACGCCTCCGACTGCGCGATCTCGTTCTCGTGGTGCGGGAAAATCAGGTCCATCCCGCCTGCGTGGATGTCGAACCCTGCGCCGAGATACTTCAGGCTCAGCGCGGAGCATTCGATGTGCCAGCCCGGACGTCCCTTGCCCCACGGGCTGTCCCATGCGGGTTCGCCAGGCTTGGCAGCTTTCCACAGCGCGAAGTCTTCAGGGTTGCGCTTGCGCTCGTCGACTTCGATGCGCGCGCCCGCCTGCATCTCCTCTACACTGCGTCCCGACAGTTTGCCGTATTCGGGAAACTTGTTCACCTCGAAGTAGACATCGCCGTCTACCACATAGGCGTAGCCGTCGTCCACCAGTCGCTGTACCATTTCGATAATCGCGCCCATGTTCTCGGTGACCTTCACGAATCGGGGCAGACGCACGCCCAGTGCCTCGGCGTCTTCGATATACATCTGGCTGTATTTACGGGCGACTTCAGTGGTTGGGATGCCCTCCTCGTGGGCACGGCGGATGATTTTGTCGTCGATGTCAGTAAAATTCTGCACGAAGCGGACTTGATAGCCGAGTTGTTCGAGCCACCGTTGCACGATGTCCATCACGACGACGCCGCGCATGTGCCCCACATGAGCGGGGGCTTGTGGGGTCAGCCCGCAGGCGTACATCGCGACCGTGCCCGCCTCGCGGGGCACGAACGGCTCCTCACGGCGCGTCAGCGTGTTATAGATGACCAGCTCCGCCATATCGCACCGATTATACCCGTAGGCGTGCGAGTGGGAGTTAACCCTTAGAGCAGTGATAATGCCCACAGGTCAGGAATTCTTCTCAGCTCCAGACACTGTTCGCATATACGACCAACGCACTTACTGGTTCCAGCCCAAGTGTCCGTTAATCGAGATAGTATAGACTGCTTGACCCGTGATCAGGTGATACACAGCGAGCGGAAAGTCGATGGCGAACTCGCCCAAAATCACGCCGATAGCAACCGCCCGCAGCTTTTCGTAGCCTGCCAAGCCAAAGTAGCGATTCACAAATAGCTTAATCAGCAGCACAATCCCCAACCCGAACCATACATAATCGATACCGAAGTTCATCGACAGGGCGTAGCCTGCAGGGTGGATAGGGAAGCCAGGAATGCGGTAGCGAATAAAGTCCAGCAGCAGCACGAAGCAGAACGCGCCTGTGAAGAAGGCGATTGCTGTGACATTCGGCGGATAGCGGTTGTCTGCAAGCTGCGTGATTACGCCCGCCATGCTGCCCCCCCAGTCGCCTGCACCGTCGCGATAGTAGCGGTTGATGCTAAACACCTCGCCCAGAAAGATACCCAGCAACACCGCCACTGCAATCACGAAAAAGAGCGCGCGCTGATTGAGCCGTGCAATCTCGCCCATCTTCATCGCCTCCAGCTGATACGGCATTGGGTGTGTGCGATGCAGACGGTTCATAAAGTGGAAGGTGGTCATAAGCTTTGTGATTGTCGATTCGGTCAGGTTCTGCGTGCCTGTGAACGCTATCATCAGTTGGTGAGGTCCCATGAACGCCATCTCGTGGATAGGCGCGCCAAGCTGCGCCCGCAAGCGCGCGACCACCACACTGAACGCCATAAACAGCGCGACATAGAGCGTCACCAGCCACCATGGCAGCCCGACCGCAACGCCCAGTCCGATGAGCCCCGCAAGGCTGAGAATCAGTCCGATGAATGCCGTGCGTGACGAGAGCGCGTAGCCCGCTTCGGGATTCTCGCCCGTTTTGATCTCGCGCCAGATCTCCTTCAGGTAGCCTCGCGAAGCGTAGGTCACACTCACGAACAGCCCCAAAAACGCGCCCCACGACTGCTCACTAAAGTACGGTGGCTGCGGCACCAGATATCCACCGCCGAACACGCCCTGCTCGTAGCCCATCGCCGCCGTAATCACCTGCATACCCTTGCGCACAAAGTAAAATAGCACGCTCGAAAACAGCAAGTCGTTCGGCACGAACACCCCAATTGCTGCCATGTAGGGAAACAGCCCGACGGGAATCCATCCCACCTGATTCCACGGCGGTGAAGTAAGGTAATCGTTTAGTGCTGCGAGGAAGCGCACATTGATTCGTGGAATCCATGGAAAGAATACATGCAGTCCGTTGATGACGCCGATGCCAAAGGTCACCACAAACGCGCCCCACAGGTAGCGACTGCGCCAGAGCGGGGACTGCGGCTGGCACAGCAAAAGAGGTACTTGGATAATCGGGAACGCCAGCCGTTCCTGCTGTGTCCACAGACGGCGCATCAGCGCGTTGATACATAGCATCGCCAGAGTCGCGAATCCAAACAGTCCCATCCAGCCCAGAAAAATCGGCAGCCACACGCTGAGCTTGGTCAGCGCATACGGGAACTTATAGCCGCCGATGCCGTACTCCCGAATCGGCTCGGCTTCCGTGTGAAACAGCCAACTGGTCAGGTGCGGCAGGATGCGATTGCGATAGGTATCGTTGTTCTCGGCATACAGTCCGAACGAGTGCCACAGTGGGGCGCACACATTCATCCACTCTGCCGCCATCGCCGTGCCCACAAACAGAATCGTGAAAATCACGACCAAGTCTGGCGTCTCCAACAGCCAGCGTCGGAAGATCAGCCGTCCAATAGCGTTGAGCAGGGCAACGACCATCAGCGTCGCCACAGGCGGGATCATGAGCGAGAAAATCACGCTCAGCACAATTTCCACTGCCCAGTAGACCGTAAACGGCAGCAAAGCGAAGCCGACGAGTAGCCCGCGCAAGCGCAGACCGCGCGCCCGCTCAATTGTCGGAACGCTTAGCAGCCCGTCGGGCTGTGCCTGCGCAGGCTCCCGCTTCACAGGCTTGATAGACATACAAGACACAGATTCTATACACAGGGCATCTCTCCTGCCATTCTGCACCGCGCTTAGAACGCGCCACCAACCAACACCATCCGCAGGCGAGACCCATCCCCCAAGCTCACTGCCTTCTGTGAGAACACAAAGGGTAGCGTGTGTGATTTCGCACAGGGGGTAGTGTCTGGGGTGTCTGTGGGTTTTGGCAGCAGCTTGCGTCGTAGGAGTCCTGTAGCGAGTTCCGTCCGCATTAATCCCTGTTTTTCTGGTGACGGGGAACTTTGGAACGAAAATTGCAACCTAAAGGGTGTCGTTGGCATCCTTTGCAATTCAAGGGGCACGACCAAATCAGACTACGGAGGTAGATGATGATTCGGAAAACAGTTGCATCGATTGTGATTGCAGGGTGTATGGCAGCCAGCGCATTCGGCTGGAATGTGACCATGCACAACAGCGAAGGCGCGCTCTATTCGCCGTACACACCGATTACTGTGCCGACTCTGGTGCAGGCTCTCCCTGTGCCGCAAATAACCTTTTTGGCGGGGCTAGCTAATCCCCATCCACTCAGCTGCTCAGGCAACTCAGGATTCACTTATGGCAGCATGATAGGGCGATACTCGATTGTGGACTCGACGAACAGCCTGCCGATGCTCAACGGCTTTAACTTCGTCATCACGGGCGCGGTGCAGGGATACGGGCGAATCGACTGGTTCAAAAAGGTCGTGCGCAACTCAGATAATGCTATTTTGTGGCAGGGTTCGGGTTCTATCTTGGGCGGCGGTTATGCAGGTGGGACAGATGGGATGTTCAGTGTGGTCATCCCTGTCACGCTCACGATGCCTGCGAACGATGTGACTGTCTACGAGACCTTCGACCTCGATACCTTAGGAGCGACAGGTTCAATAGCACGGCTGAGCGTCGTCGAGCAGGACTGGACAGTTGTACCTGAACCTGCCAGCATAGTTGCGTTGGCGATGGGCTTGGGAGGCATCTGCTTGCGCCGTCGCCGCCGCTGAGAGAACCACTCCTCCTTCCAGCGAATGGCTCATCGGGCGGTCGCGTGCCGCCCTTTTTTCTCAGCAGGAGAAACCAGCGCGCCCGCGAATCGTCTGTTTGTATGACGATGCACGGTCGCATTTGGGGAGGCGTGTTCGCGCTCTTTGTCGCAGTTCTCTTGGCGGGTTGCGGTGACAACAAGGTCGGAGTTGTATCGGGCACGATTACCGATATTGAGGGCGACCCTGTTGCCGACGCCGAAGTGTTTGCTGCTGACGCTGCCAACAGCCGCACCCGTTCGCTGCATAACGGCACCTACTACTTGACGAATGTGCCCAGCCGATTCACCATCATCCGTGCCCGCGCGATCATCAATGGCGTGGAATATACGGGTCAGAATGTCGCCCAGGTGTTCGAAAACGAGCAGTCTAAAAATGTAAACATTATGATTGCGCCAGCGGATCGTCAAGGGGCGGTTGAGGGGTTTGTGCGCGATGCGCTGGGGCGCGGCATTGAAGGTGCGCGCGTGTTCGCAGGCGGCGCCCTCAGCAGCGCGCTGGCAACCACTGACCGTCGCGGGTTCTACCGCATCGCAGGGCTGCCTGCAGGCTATGAGTACCCCCTCGTCGCCTCCGCGCCCGATTACGAGAACGACAAGCGCACAGTAGCCATCGTTGCAGGGCAGACCACCATCATCAGCTTTACGCTCAACGACTCGCGCAATCGTCCCGTGCAGACGCCCATCAACCTCTCAGCGACGGCGTGGACACTGCCGCGTGTGTTGACCACCACCCGCAGTACACGCGAATACGACGCTTATGACGCCATCCGTGCCCTGTTCGACGATAAACCGCGCCCACGCCGCACCGTCCCCACGCGCACCGCAAGCGACTACTGGATCGAAGTCGACCTCAGCTGGGAATACCAAGAACAAATCAGCCTGCTGGGCTACGGAATTTATCGCGGACGCACGATAGAAGAGCTCAATCGCAACGCTATCGCCTTCCTGCGTGACCCGCTGGCGGACTTCTTCGCAGACCTAGACCCCGCCCTGCAACCGAATCAGAACTACTTTTACGAGATGGTTGCGCTGAACACTGACTACCTCAACGACTTGCCTGGCACAGTATCGGGGCGGAGCAATCGTGTGCGTGTGCGCCCGTTTACCCCGATTGCCCTCACGCGTCCCTTACCCAACGAAATTGTCGACGGTCTTGTACTGCAGTGGACGCCTGTGTCTAACGCTGACTACTACCTTGTGCTAATCTACGACCGTTTCCCCGACTATAAGATTGCGCCTTACTTCCCGACAGATCTGAACAACCCTGGTGCGGCGAAGGTGTTCGCTCCTGTGACCTCGTTGGTCTACACAGGACCTCCACTGGCAAGTGGGCGCACTTACTATGCGGTGGTGTTGGCGTTCACGAACGACCGCACCACACGCGCGATTAGCCAAATCGTGCCGTTCCAGGCGCGATGAACCTCTCATGCGGGCAGCGCTCTTACTCCTAACCTTTCGCCTACGAGGTGGAAGTTGGGAGTTGCCGAGCGTTTCTTTACATATCCGTACATGCCTTGAGTTCGCCGAGAACCAGCATCAGCGTCTCCAGTGGATGGTCGCCGAGGGGCGCGCTGATTTCGTCGGGCTGGGTGCGCACGCCGCGAATCGCCTGCTGCAGCGCGAGTTGCCAGCGCGCCTTGAGCTTGCGGTCGGGCTTGAAGCGCAGCACCAGCCGCTTGCCCTCAACCCCGATACTCTGCACGCCCAGCGCGTGCGCCAGTATCCGCTGCTCCATCAGGCGGATGAGGTGTTTCAGCGGGGTGGGCAGTTCGCCGTAGCGGTCGCGCAACTCGCGCACGAGCGACTTGAGTTCCTCGCGCGTGCGGCTGCCCGCGATGCGCTTGTAGTAGCCCAGCCGCTGCGCGACATCCTGAATGTAGTCGTGCGGGATGTAGGCGTCCACGGGCAACTTGCTGGCGTCGGGCAGCTCCTCCTCGACGGGCGCGTCCAAGTTCCACTGCGTCTCGCCTTGGCGCAGGCGGCGGATGGCGTCGCGCAACATCGCCTGATACAACTCCAGCCCGACGGAGCGCATCGCGCCGTGCTGCTCCTCGCCCAGCAGGTTGCCCGCGCCGCGAATCTCCAAGTCGCGCATCGCCAGCGCGAAGCCCGACCCCAAGTGCGAGAACTCGCGCAGCGCTTGCAGGCGGTCTTCCGCCTTCTCCGTGAGTTTGCCCGCGCGGTACAGGAAGTAGGCATACGCCTGTCGGTCCGACCGCCCCACGCGCCCGCGCAACTGATACAGTTGCCCCAGCCCGAACCGCTCGGCGCCCTCCACAATCAGCGTGTTCACATTCGGCATGTCCAGCCCGTTTTCGATGATGGTGGTACTGACCAGCACATCGTACTCGCGGTTGTAGAACGCCAGCACGGTCGCTTCGACGGCTTGCGGGGGCATCTGCCCGTGCGCGACGGCAATTCGCGCGTGCGGAACCAGCCCCTGCAACCGCTCGGCGACATGCGTGATGCCCTGAATGCGCGGCACGACATAGAACACCTGCCCGTCGCGCTGCAACTCGCGCAGAATCGCCTCGCGCGTCATCCAGTCGGTGTAGGGCGCGACGATTGTGCGTATCGGCAGCCTGCCTGGGGGCGGGTCGGTAATCATGCTCATGTCGCGGATCTCGGTCAGCGCCATATACAGCGTGCGCGGGATGGGCGTCGCGCTCATCGACAGCACATCGACCGTGCCGCGCAGTTTTTTGAACTTCTCTTTCTGCATCACGCCGAAGCGCTGCTCCTCGTCGATAATCACCAGCCCCAAGTTTTTGAAGGCGACATCGTTAGACAGCAGGCGGTGCGTGCCGATGACCATGTCCACTGCGCCCGTTTTCAGCCCGTGCAGGATGCGCTTTTGCTCGGCGGGGCTAATCAGGCGGCTGAGCAGCGCGACCTGCACGCCGAACGGCTCGAACCGCTCCTTGAAGGTCTGGTAGTGCTGGTACGCCAGAATGGTGGTGGGGCACATCAGCGCGACCTGCCTGCCTGCCATAATCGCTTTGAAGGCGGCGCGCAGGGCGACCTCCGTCTTGCCGAAACCGACATCGCCAATCAGCAGCCTGTCCATCGGGTGGGGCGATTCCAAGTCTGCCTTCACTTCGGCAATCGCGCGCAGTTGCCCCTCGGTCTCGATGTAGGGGAACATCGCCTCCATCTCGGCTTGCCACGGGGTGTCCTCGCCGTAGGGTGGGCGGGTGGCTTTCTCGCGCAGGGCGTAGATGCGCACCAGCTCTTCGGCGACCTCTTTGGCTTTTTGGCGGGCGCGGGCGACCGTGCGCGCCCACACCATGCTGTTCAGCCGCTTGATTTCGGGCGGCTTGTCGTCGGGCGCAAGGTACTTCTGGATGCGGTCTAACTGGTCTACGGGCACGAAGATGCGGTCGGGATGCGCGTATTCGATCAGCAGGTACTCGCGCTTGACGCCGTCGCGCTCCAGCGTCGTTAGCCCGCGGAACACCCCGACGCCGTGATAGAGATGCACCACATAGTCGCCCGGCTGCAAGTCCATAATGGAGGTGATGGGCACGCCTTCGGTGAATCGGCGCGGGGGCAGGCGCAGGCGGTGGTTCTCGAACAGCTCGGCGTCCGTGATGAGCGCGAACTGCTTGGCGTCCCACACGAACCCGCCGCCGAGGTTGCCCTGAAACAGTTCGACGCTGCCTTCCAGCGACGCCTCTTGCAACGCACGGCGCACTTGGGTCGGGCGGTCGGTGGCGATGACGATGCGGTAGCCCGCCTGCTGCCAGCGGTAGACGCGCTGCCACAGGTCGGCGACCGTGCCCGTTGCGGTGCGCAGCGTGCGCGTGCCCAGTTCGTACTCCTGCGCGACGGGGAACGGCTTGCCCCCCGCCAGCATCGGGTCGCCCAGCAGCAGGCTTGTGCGATGGCGCATCACCCGCTCGAACGGCTCGATGTATTCGTCGGGCTGCAGGGGCGGGATGTCGCCGCGCTCGGCGCGTGAGTTCAGCGACTGCGCCAGCTCCTCGACGGCGCGGTCGTAGGCGGTGTTCAGCATCAGCGGCTCGTCCAGCACCAGCCAGCCGCTTGCGGGCAGGTAGTCCAGAAGGCATGCGCGGTCGGGCAGCAGCCACGGCAGGTAGAGTTCCAGCCTGTCGAACGGCGCGCCTTGCATCAGCGGGCGCAGGTCGTCTTCCAGATTCTGGCGCAGGGTCGGCTGCAGCGCGGCGGGCTGACGGGCGATGCGCGCCTCCCACGCGGCGCGGACGCGCTCGGCGACTTCGGGCGTGCCCATCGGCACCTCGCGCGCGGGCGGCAGCACGGCATACTTGACCTGCTTGACGGAACGCTGGGTGGCAGGCTCAAACAGGCGCAGGCTGGCGATTTCGTCGCCCCAGAACTCGATGCGCACGGGCAGCTCCGCGCCCATCGGGAACACATCCACAATCCCACCGCGCCGTGCGAAGCGTCCGGGCAGGCGCACAGGCTCTTGGTACTCGTAGCCGTCTTCGGCGAGTCGGCGCAGCAGCGTGTCGGGCGCGATTTGGCACAGCCACTCGTGCGCGTCGGGCGGCTTGGCGTCGGGCAGGCGCAGGCGCACCAGCTCCGCCTCAAACAGCGCGGGCGGCATCGTGCGCTGCAGCGCGGCGGCAATCGGCGCAAGGATACACACCGCCTCGCCCCGATGCAGCGCGTGCAGGGCGCGCAGGCGTTCGTGCAGCGTCTCCTGCTCCACGCCTGTCGGCTCCAAAAGCGGGGTCAGGCTGCTGGGCAGGCGCAGCAGTCGCGCTTCGGGCAGCCCCAGACGCAGCAGCACCGCCAGCCACTGCTCGGCGCGCGACAGCGAGGGCGTCAGCACCACCACAGGCTGGGATTGCTCGGCAAGCCACGAAGCCAACAGCACGGGGCGCGACTCAAGGCACGCCTCGCGCCAGACGGTGGGGGCGCCATGCGTCGGCGCGGGCGTCGCCTCGCCCACCTGAAGCAGCCACTCAGGCAGCATGTGCGGGAATTGTACCTGTTGGGGATGTTAAAATAAAAATGGTTGCGGGGGTGGGATTTGAACCCACGACCTTCGGGTTATGAGCCCGACGAGCTACCGGACTGCTCCACCCCGCGTCGGTGCGCCATTAATATACCATGCCGCTGGGGGTGCTTGTCAAGGGGTAAGAGCGGGTGTCGGAACACCCTTCCCTTCGTGAACCAAGCGTTTATCTTCTCGGTACGACAATTGCTGGGCAGATGCAAGCGGATTGTTTGTCCTGCCAAAGCAAGTTCACGCAGCTGCATGCAATCAGCAAACTGTTGGCTCCGCTTGCTCAAGCGGAGCCAACAACCAAGCCAGCTTAGTTCGCATCGGACGCTAACACATTTGCCACCAACAGCACTTGTAATGTTTTTTGTTGTGTATCGTCGGTTTCAATTACGAGGTTCCTCCGCACTGTTCCTGGCTGCCAACCACCTTTGTAGCGCAGGACGAAGCGGTGCTGCCTGTTATCCTCAGTTGCCTCGTGCCGCACCTCAATATTCGGATCGTCCACCTCGAACTTCTTGATTTGGAAGCCTTTGTCGCTGCGGCTGACGGTGACGATGCGTTCTACAGGCAGCGGCGTTGCCGAATTAATCGCGCCGAAGAAAACAGTGTTAGGGGTGAGAATGATGCCTTTTTCGCAGTTCATCACGATGCTGACTTGGGGCATACTGCTGGAGTTTGTGCGCGCCGTTGCGACGAAGGTGCTGCGCCCTGGCGGGGCTTCAGGGGAGATTGTGAAAGTGATTTTCGTGCGTTTGTCATCGATCTTCTGGGTTTCGGCACGGATAAACGGCGCATTAACGCTCACTTCCTGCACCTCCAGCGGTTCGTTCGTATTAGAGACGATTTCCACCTCTTGTACGGTCGGCTCGTCGGATTTGAGGGCGAGAGCCATCTGCTCGCTGGGCTTGACCTCGATCGCCGTGCGAATGACCGTGGTCAGGCGTAGGGTTAAGTTCGGGTTGTCGGGATCGTTGGTGGTGACCTGAATGGTTTTGATTTGTGCGCCGCGAAAGCCCATCGTGCGCAGTTCCGCTTCGATTTTACCCTCCTTGCCTGGCTCGATGAGTTTGTCGTAGTAGGGGGTGACGCAACCGCAGCTGGGTTTAGCGACGATTTCCAGCGGCGCGTCGCCCAAGTTTTTGACGACAAAAGTATGCTTAACCGCTTCGCCTTGCACGGTCTCTCCGAAGTCGTACTCCATCGGCTCTATGACAATTCGCGGCTTCGGCAGGTAGAGGGCGACGCGGCGTGCGGCATAATCCGCAAGCAGCGTGCGCACCTGAATCAGGGCACGCACCCGTTCCACCTCTTCGCGGGTGGGCGCTGTCGGCAGGTCTTCTGAGCTCCATACAGGACCCATCAAATCGGTGTCTTTTTGGCTCTCTTCCAGTCCCAAGAAGGTGCCGATCGCCTGCCCCACCAAGTGCGCCACCGCTTTGGCGGATTGTGGAACCTCAGTGTACGGGATATAGGTCGCAATTCGTGCGCGCACGCGTCGGCGGTCGCCCTGATTCGGCGGCAGGAACAGCCGCGCGCGCCCGTGCATCAACCGAAACTGTCCCGCGGTAATCTCGGCAACATCCTCCTCGAAGACCACCTGGACATCAGCAGCGCGTTCGTCGTCTGTCCACTCGATGCGCAGCGTGTTGCCCAACGCCGTGTTCCAGTTCTGAACAGCCTCCATCGCTGCTTGACGGAACCCCTCGCGCAGATCGACGGGAATGGTCGCCCAACTGCCGTAGACACGAATGGTCTCGGAAATGACTATCGGCTTGATAAGTTTCTCTGCCTCTTCAAACTCGCTCTTAGAAAGGAGGTTAATCGCTTGTGTCAGCTGGTCATGTTCCAGCTTGATAGTGTTTGCAGGCAATTCGGGGGCTTTTGGAGCGCTTTGCGCCCACGCCACCGCGCTATACCCAATCAACAGCAATCCTGTAAACCATCTCTTCATAGGAATACCCTCCATGTATATTATATCCCAATCCCTCCCTCAAAGGTTGTCAGGAGTGTGAAGCGGGTGCGCGTAGGGGACGCCGTTGCATAGTCTGCGAAAGGCGCGTGCGCCAACGCCTGTGAGGTACAATCGCGTCTATGCAACCCCTGACGCAGATTGACCGCGAGGCGTGGCGGTTCATCAACTCCGTGAGCATAATCACAGTGGCGGTAGACGGCATCGTGAACGCGATGAGCGCGGAATGGTGCGCGCCTGTGTCGCTCAAGCCGCCGCTGATTGGCGTGTTTGTGGGCGAGGAACGCTTCACGCGCAGGCTGATCGAGCGGGCGTCCACCTTCGGGGTGAGCCTGCTCGCCGACGACCAAGCGTGGATTGGGCGTGTCTGCGGGCGGCACTCAGGCGGCGCGGTGGACAAAATCGGCGCGTTCCAAATCCCTACGGAGCCTGCACAGTATATCGATGCGCCGCTGATTGCGGGCGCGGCGGCGCAGTTCGAGTGTCGGGTGCTGGATCGGCGCGTCTACGGCAGCCATATGCTGGTCGTCGGCGAGCCGCTGCGCGCGGTGGGCAACCCTGCCAAACGCGCCATCGCCTACTCGCGCGGGCGGTTCTATCGGCTGGGGGACGAGGTGGACGACTCGTATCAGGTATAACATTCGCCGATGAGCTATTTCGAAGGCACGCTGAGCGCACAGGGCTTGCGGTTCGCCATCGTGGTGAGCCGCTACAACGAGCTAATCACCGACCGCCTCAAAGAGGGCGCGATTCAGACCCTGCTGCGCCACGGCGCAGACCC